>Ga0209536_100004463_pt1 | contig 22088 bp, 17 predicted proteins | sample DeeMarSeWOR28_12_FD_187461 | JGI IMG/M metagenome (GOLD analysis project Ga0209536, IMG submission 187461) | Marine sediment microbial communities from White Oak River estuary, North Carolina - WOR-2-8_12 (SPAdes) (version 2) | ecosystem: Environmental > Aquatic > Marine > Intertidal zone >... | reverse complement strand
GGTTTGCGCGACGGATAGTCAAACGCCCAGCAGGCGCGCCGCATTCCCCCCGAAGATCTTGGCTCGGTCTTCTTGGGTCACGTCGAGGTTCGATAGGCTCTCGACCATCAGGTCCAGGCTGCCGATCTGGTGGGGGTAGTCGCTTCCTGCCATCAGGTGGTCCGCTCCAGCGAATTCGAGGGCGAAGCTCAACGCCCTCACGTCGAAGTTGACGGTGTCGTAGTAGCACGACCTGAGGTATTCACTGGGTGGCCTAGAGATGTTGGCTCGGCATTCTTCGAAGGCGCGGTAGCCGCGATCCAGGCGCTCGGCCAGGTACGGGATCGCTCCTCCCAAGTGCGCCAGGACCCAGGTGATCTCCGGGTATCGTTCCATCACACCGGCGAAGACCAGCCCCGCTGCGGCGAGAGTCGTGTCGAACGTGAAACCCACCAGCGGCATCAACCAGTGCTCGGTCATCGCCTCGACGCCTACCGGATGGGTTGGGTGGATATAGAAGACGGCGCCCAACGCCTCGGCCTTCTCGTAGAGTGGCCAGAACCGCCGATCGTATAGCGTCGCCCCGTTGACGTTGCTGAAGAGCATCGCACCCTTCAAGCCCAACTCCCCCATGGCGCGCTCCAATTCAGCGACCGAGGCGGCGGCGTCGTTGAGCGGCAGCGTCGCGAGTGCCGTGAAGCGCGAACCGCGTTCACGAACGATCGCGGCCAGCGCATCGTTCACATTCCGCGCATAGACGACGGAAAGATCGGGAGGGTGCACGTGAACTCCTGGAGACGTGAAGGTCAACACCTGCATGTCGATGCCCGCTTCGTCGAGCACGCTCTGTCGGAATTCGATGTCGCGATGGCCCTGCACGGCGATGTTCGAGTCGCCCGGCGAGTGAAGCACGGGGTTGCCCTGCGAATCGACGGTCACCGACACGCGGCTGTCGGTCGATCGAAGCGCCTCGATGTACTCCGGCGGGTAGTAGTGGTTGTGAAAGTCGATGATCTTCACCTTGGCCTCGCTCCTGGGCTCGGGTGCTTCGCGCTCCAGACATAGTAGACCGGCAGACCGATCGCCACGAGCAGCAGTCCGGTGGCGCTCTCGGTCACGTCAGAGAGAATCTGATTCAACACGATCGTCGCCGACGCGATCGCGAAAATAACGGGAATCACCGGATAGCCCCACACACGGTAGGACGGTGAGTAGTCAGGCCGCTTGCGGAGAAAAATGAGCCCGGCGGCCAGGAGTCCAAAGAATATCCACTCCGTATAGATCACGCGTGTGAAGAGTGCGCGGTAGGTTCCCGTGAAGACGAGAGCGGACGACCATATGGCCTGTAAGGTGATGGCTCGGTGGGGGGTTCGGTAGTCCGGATGTACGTCCCCCAGCCAGCGAAACATCAGCCCGTCCTGCGCCATCGAATAGTAGACCCTCGGCCCCGCGAGGATGATTCCGCTGAGGGCACCAAAAGTGGAGAACACGACCAGGCCCGAAACTACCGCAGCGCCACCCGAACCCATGACGGCGTCCGCGGCCTCCGCGGCGACGCGAGTCGACGATACAACGGTCTCAAAGGGAAGGACGTGGAAGTAGACCGCGTTGAGGGCGATGTACGAGACGGTGACGATCACCATCCCAAAGAGCAGGGCCCTTGGGATCGTCTTCTCCGGCTGCAGAGTTTCGCCCGCCGCGTAGGTCACCATGTGCCAGCCGCCGAAGGCGAAGAGTCCCGCAACCAGGGCCAGTCCGAAATCTTGGAACGACGCCTGCGGGAGAGTCTGCGCGCCGCTCCCCCCAGGCGGCACGGGTGCCAAGGGTCCCAGCGAGGCGCCCAGAACTATGATGATGAGAATCGCCGAGACCTTCACGATTGTGAACGCTGTCTGAAGCGTGCTGCCCTGCCTCACACCGCGGTAGTTGATCCAAGAAAGCGCGGCGATGGCGGCGACAGCGACGACGCGTATGCCGATGTCGCTGAGCGGTACGAAGTGACCCACGTAGCGAGCGAAGACGACGGCGATGGCCGCGATAATACCGGAGTGCATGCTCCAGAACATCGCCCAACCCCAAAGAAAGCCGAGCGCCGAACCGTACTCCTTCTTGAGAAAGACGTAGACGCCGCCGGTCTCGGGGTACGCCGAGGCCAGCTCCGCGACCACCAACGCTCCACAAAGTGACAAGATCCCGGCCACGGCCCAAACAAGTACGACCGCGGACGGCGACGTCACGTGTCCTGTGATGAGAGAGGGCTGCACGAAGATGGAGGCGCCGATGATGGTACCGGCCACCATCGCGGTCGCCTTCACGATTCCGATGGAGCGTCTGAGTTCCGGTGTCGCGCCCTCGTTCACGGACTACGACCGGGGGGGTCGACAGCGATCCCCAGTTGAACGTTGAACGTTGTCTGTTGAACGCTGAAAGTCAGCTGCCTCGCGCTGCAATTTTCGCCCACGTGTCCCGTAGCGTCACCGTGCGGTTGAACACCAGGGCGCCGGGCTTCGAGTCGACCGGGTCGCTGATGAAGTAGCCGAGCCGCTCGAACTGATAACGGGATCCGGGTGGATCACCGGAAACGCTCGGCTCTATAAATGCTTGTTGCAAAACAACTAACGAGCCTGGGTTCAAGTTAGATGTAAAATCCGCACCCTCGGGTGCATCGTCCGGATCCGGGGTGGAGAAGAGACGATCGTACAGCCGTACCTCAGCGGGCAGCGCGTGCGCCACCGACACCCAGTGGATGACTCCTTTCACCTTACGGCCGTCGGGCGGCGGGGCCGATAGCGTGTCGGGGTCGTGAGTGCAACGTAACTCGACCACCTCGCCGCTGTCCGGATCCTTCACGACTTCCTCGCACTTGATGATGTAGCCGTGGCGCAGCCGCACCTCGCGGCCCGGCGCCAGGCGGAAGAACTTCTTCGGCGGATCTTCCATGAAGTCGTCCGCCTCGATGTAGATCTCACGCGAGAAGGGGAGCTTCCGCGTACCCTCTTTGTCGATATCCCGCGGCCAAGAAGCGGCGTCCACCCACTCGACTTGATCTTCGGGGTAGTCCGTGATCACCACCTTCAGGGGACGGGTCACACAGAGAACCCGTGGTGCCTTCTGATTGAGATCGTTGCGAATCGCGTATTCCAGTTTGGCGATGTCCACACGGCTGTTCACCTTGTCGACACCGATCATGTCGCAGAAGGAGCGTACGGAGTCCGGCGTCACACCGCGCCGCCGCAGCCCGGCGAAGGTTGGCATGCGCGGGTCGTCCCAGCCGTCTACAAGACCACCTTGCACCAGTTGAATTAACCTGCGTTTGCTGAGAACCGTGTAGTCGAGGTTGAGTCTGGCGAACTCGGTTTGCTCCGTACGCGGCGGTTCGATCCCGACGTTGTCGAGAACCCAATCGTAGATGGCGCGGTTGTTCTCGAACTCCAGCGTGCAAAGCGAGTGAGTGATGTCCTCGATGGCGTCGGACAGGCAATGCGTGAAGTCATAGAGTGGGTAGATACACCACTCGTCGCCGCGCCTGTAGTGGGACGCATGGCGAATGCGGTACAGCAGAGGGTCGCGCATCACCATGTTGGGCGACGCCATGTCGATCTTGGCGCGCAGGACATGCTCTCCGTCCTTGAACTCGCCCGCGCGCATCCGCTCGAACAGGTCGAGATTCTCCTCTACCGTGCGATCGCGATGTGGACTTTCTCGCCCGGGGCGCGTGACCGTGCCACGGTACTCCCGTATGGCGTTCTCGCTGAGACTGTCGACGTAAGCCTTTCCGTTCTTTATCAGGGTAACGGCAAAGTCGTACAGTTGCTCGAAGTAATCGGAGGCGAAAAAGAGCTTGTCGGCCCAGTCGAAGCCCAACCACTTCACGTCGGCCTTGGCCGACTCGACGTACTTGATGTCCTCGGTCTCGGGATTGGTGTCGTCGAAGCGCAAGTGGCAGACACCACCCTCGTTCTCCAGAGCGATGCCAAAATTCAGGCAGATCGACTTGGCGTGCCCGATGTGAAGGTAGCCGTTGGGCTCGGGCGGAAAGCGCGTCACGACGCGCCCTCCATAGCGATCCGAGGCCACGTCGTCTGCGACCTTGGCGCGGATGAAATCGAGCGGCTCCCGGTGGTCCACGCGTAAATACTCCAGTCTAACTGCCGAACGAGTAGACGAGCCCGATCTTCAGGCTGGCTGTGAAGTCGGTGTTCGAGGTGCCTTCCAACGTCTCACCGTTCAGTTCGACGTCGCTGAACGGCGCAACGCCGAAAGCCAGATAGGCGTCGAACGCTAGCTGGTCGGAAAGACGGGCCAACATGCCGACCAGCCCGGAGGCGGTCCATCCGGTTCCGCGAAACTCGCCGCGCCCGAGATTGTTTGGCAGTTCCTCGACGTTCAAGGATTGGCTCACATAGCCGACGCGGCCACCGACCCAGGGAACCACGCTTTGGGCGCCCATGCTCAGCAATAGGCGGCCATCGGCGAACAGGCCCCAGAAATATCGGTTCTCGTCGACATCCTCGACGCTGGCAAAACCGTAGGTCGCGCCCGCGAGAACCTGGAAACCGGAAGCCCACGTGTACCGCACCGCGCCTTCCGCGGCGCCGCCCCACTCGCGCTGGTCCGCTTGCGGGCTGAGGGTCACGACACCTGCGTCGATCCCGATGCCGAATCCGGGAGGTGCGACGTCCTGTGCTTCAACCACAGCCGGCAGTGAAACCAGGCTGGCCGCGAATAGACCGATCAATGCCAGTTGGCGATTCATCTCGACCCTTCCTTTCAGTGATCAGGTCGGTAGTCCGTTCTTCACGACGTAGGTCATGGCATCGACGAATCGATCCAGCTCCTGCGTCGTGGTATAGACGCTGGGTGTGACGCGAATGCCGGTGCAGTCCTCGTGGCCGATAGGTGTGACGATGATCTTGTGCTCCTTCCACAGCCACGCGGTCAACTCGCCGGGCTCGATCCCCTCGATCTGCACGTTCGCCAGCCCGCAGGCGAACCCCGGTTTCAGGCTTGTATGCAGGCGAACGCGATCGTGTTCCAGCAGCGGCTTGGCCCAGTAGTCCCGCAGGTAGACCATGCGCGCTTCTTTCCGCTTGCCGCCGATGCCCTGGTGGAACGTCAAAGCCTCCGCGATGGCCAGGTAGTTGGCGGCGGGATGGGTGCCGATCTCCTCGTACTTGCGGATGTTGTCGTCCATCGCCTCGGTCGCCGCCATCAGCGGCCACAGATCCTTGATCTTGTCGCGCTTCACGTACAGAAGGCCGGTCCCGTGCGGCGCAAACAGCCACTTGTGCAGGCTGACCGAGTAGTTATCGCAGTTCAGGTCGGAGATCTTGAAATCGAAGTGGGCCAAAGCGTGGGCGCCGTCAACGATGACCGTGATATCCCTCTTTCGCGCCATCTCCACCACACCGCGTACGGGCAGAATCTGACCCGTGATGTTGATCATGTGGCACATGAGAATGACGCGCGTCTTCGGCGTGATGTTCTCCTCGAACAGCCTCACGATCTCGTCGTCGTCTTCCGCCGGCACAGGGAAGGCGAACTGCCGCATCACGATCCCTTCGCGCCGTTCGCGCTGCTTGAAGGTCGTGAGCATCCGCCCGTAGTCCTGCGTCGTGGTCAGGACTTCGTCTCCCGGCTTCAAGTCTATCCCGAACTGGCAGATCTGCAGGCTCTCGGAAGCGTTTCGCGTTAGTGCGATCTCTTCAGAATCCACCCCCCATTCGCGCGCGATTCGCTGGCGAACCCCTTCGCGTTGGGGCTCCAGGATCCGCCACATCGTGTACACCGGCGCCTCGTTCGAGTAATCGAGGTGCCGCTTCATCGCCTCCTGCACGTAGGCCGGGGAAGGGCACACGCCGCCGTTGTTCAGGTTGACGAGGCTGCGATCCACGGTGAAGGCCCTGGCGACCTCCGCCCAGAACCCTTCATCGCCGGCCACTTCGTCGGGTGTGCCCGGGTGCTGCGACAGCTCTTCGGCGATGATCGATGCCCGCGAAGGATTCAACGGCAAGAGCGGTATGCCCGCGACCGCCCCTGCGGCCGGAAGGCCAACCGCGCCCAGAAATTCGCGTCGCGTATACACGGCGATCCCTCCTGTTGGGATTAGTTCGTTGCCGTTTCCTCTTGCGCCTTGCGCGGCATCATCTCGTCACGCATGGCCAGGTGATATACGGTCGCTGCCACCACGACAGCCGCCTGCTGAAGGTCTTCGATGACCAGCCGCTCGTAGCGATCGGCGAAAGTATGGTGTGTCCGCGTCCCGTACTCGATGGGGTCTTGGATGAAGTTGAAGCCCGGTATGCCGACGCGGTCGAACGACAGGTGATCGGTTCCTCCCGTGTTGCCATGCTTGACGGCCACGACCCCCAGGTCGGAGAACGGCCAGAGGATCTGCTCGAACACCGGGATCGCCGCCTCGTTCATCTGGTCCCAAACGCCGCGAATACGGCCGGTGCCGTTGTCGAAGTTCACGTAGGCTGAGATCTTGGGCCACAAGGCCTCGTTGTTCTGCACCCAGTTCCGCGAGCCCAGCAGTCCTTGTTCCTCGGCGCTCCAGAGCGCGATCCGAATCGTGCGTCGCGGCTGAACGCCAAGCGCCTTCAGGATGCGCACCGCTTCCATCATCACGATCGATCCCGCCGCGTTGTCGGTGGCGCCGGTCCCGGGGTGCCACGAGTCGAGGTGAGCACCCAGCATGACGTACTCGTCGGCCTTGTCGCTGCCCGGAATGTCCCCCAGGGTGTTGTAGGCATTGAGGTCGTCATCGAAGAACTTGTTCTCGATCTCGATCTCGACCTTGACCGGAATCCCGCGCTTCACGTTTCGATAGATCTGTCCGTACTGCTCGTGCGTGACGGCCAGTTCGGGTGCGGGTATGTCGTTCTCTACGTTGCGTCCGCTTCCGCCACCCAAACGGAGAATGCCGTAGGTGCGGGACGATGGGGTGAGAATCCCCGCGATCTTCTCGCCCGCCAGGAACGCCGAAACCGAGTCACGCATCGCTCGCATGCGCCGGTAATCGGCCATGCGCTCTCGCCAGTTGATCTCATCTCGTTCGCCTTCCACCGGCGGGGCGAGCAAGTCATCGAGGGACTGTCGAAGCGGCTGCGGATCCCATTCCGGCTCGATGACCGTAGGCTCCCGAGTCAGCAGCCAGGCGCCTTTCAGCTTGCCGCGGTATTGCTCGAGGTCGGCTACGTTCTCGTACTCTAGCACCACAGCCGGACCCTTCGAGGTCCCTCGCGTCGATCCGGTCCAGGCGACCGGGTAGGCACTCAGTACCTGCACGTAGGGTTCGGTGATGCGACCGCTGTAGGAAACATTCTCCCAACCGCGACCGAACTCGCCCCAGGGCTCAACGACGACGTTCGTCAGCCCCCACTCCGTCAACATTTCGGCGGTCCATTCGTTCGCCCGCATCATGCCGGGCGAGCCGGTCAGCCGGGGCCCGATGACATCGGTCAGATAACCGCCCAACTTCTCGATGTGCGAGTTCTCCAGGCCCTCTTCCCGAATGGCACGGACGACGTCGAGGTCGACGGCTTCCTGAACGACCTGCGCCGTTCCCGCCGGTGCGGTCCAGAGCAGGGCGATGCCGGCCAGCGTCATCGTTCGAAGCAGCGATCGCATTTGGATTCCTCCTCTTACTGCGCTTTACGTTTGCCGGTCTTGGCGGACCGTTCCTACATAGATGTCGGTGGAAACCGGCGCAACAGTCCTGTGTTTCGCCCTATTGTATGTAGTAGCCCGCGACTTTCCAGGCGTCTTCCCCCTCCTTCATCAGCACCACAGTCTCTGTGGCCCCCGCCCGCTCCTCGAAGGAGGTGCCGAAGGCGATGATCAAGTACTCGCCGGGTGGTGCGTTGGGCGGATCGGTCAGCTCCTGGGCGGACCTGAGCTCTCGAGAAGTCACGGCGCCCAGAGGTGTCCGAACCGCGGTGAGCTGTTGCCCCCAGGTCTCTTCGGTGACCGCCCCCTTGAAGGCCTCACCGGCCTGCGCCCAACTGTCCGAGTAACTACCTGCATCCACGAGTTCCAGCCACTGCTTCGCGGACGCGACGCGTGGGTCGTCCCCCTCTTGGGCCACAGCGGACGGGGGGATCGATACAAGCGCTGCCAGGGTCAAGCCCGATAGAGCCCAACGCCCTCGTCGTTTCATGGGGTTTCGCCTTTCGTGGAAGAAGCTGCCAAATCCAAATGATAAGTCAGCGCTTGTGCTGGGACCACGGGTAGGTTATCTGGCAGGCGAAAGGAGGTGTGCATGCCAAGCGGCAAGGTAAGATGGAATCAGGGACTCCAGTTCGTGGGCACGTCGGGCAGCGGCCACGGCATCGTCATCGATGTGAAGAAGGAAAAAGGCGGCTTCGATGCTGGGGCCAGCAACACCGAATTGCTGCTCATGGGTCTGTGTGGATGCACGGGCATGGACGTCATCTCGATTCTGCGGAAGAAACGCCTCAAAGTGGACAGCTTCGAGGTGTCGGCCGAAGGCGCGATCTCGTCCGACCTTCCCAAACGCATCACCGACATCGAGATCGTCTACAAAGTATGGGGCGAAGACATCCCCGAGAAGGCGGTATCGGAAGCGATTAAGCTGTCCAAGGAGAAGTACTGCTCGGTGTCGAACTCGCTGAACTCGAACGTCACGTCCCGCTACGAGATCAATCCCTGAATGTGGATTTGAGGGAACGGGATTGGGAAAATCGATTAATGGAACAGTAGAGCATTAGAACATTCGAAGTTGAAGCTCGGCCTTGCGGTGGCGAGCGATGTCGTGCCGACCCAACGACGCAAACTTCACAGGTCGAATGCTCTTCTGTTCTAGTGCTCTATTGATCTACATTCCCAACGCCGATTGAAATCCCCAACTCAATCGTTCACTTGCTCGTGTAGGTAATCCTGAAAATCGTTCCCCCACGATCATCCGAAACATACAGCGCTCCATCCGGCCCCAACGCGAGTCCTGTGGGCCGATGCGCCGCGCCGCGCGGACTCACGTCTTCACCCGCGAATCCGTCCGCGAAGACCTCCCAGTCGCCGCTGGGCCGATCGTCCTGCATGGGCAGGAAGACCACGTTGTAGCCGCCCTGCGGCTGGGGTGCGCGGTTCCAGGAGCCATGGAAGGCGATGAAGGCACCGCCGCGGTAGCGCTCGGGGAACATCTCACGGTCGTAGAACAGCAAGGCGTTCGGTGCCCAATGGGCAGGGAAGACCTCGACGGGATCGACGGTGTCGGCGCAGCGGCCCGCCTCACGGCCGTCGCCACCGTACTCGGGAGCCAATACGCGCCGGCCAAGCCCGGGATCGTGAAAGCAATACGGCCAACCGAAGTCGTCACCCTCGGAGATGCGTAACAACTCTTCGGACGGCAGTTCGGCGTTCTGTTCATCGTTGTACAGTTCGGTTTGGCCCAGCTGGTCGCGCCCGTGCTGCAGTCCCCACAGCTCGCCGTCCTCCGGACTCAGCGCGATGGCTACGGCGTTCCGAATCCCCGTGGCGAACCGCTCGCCGTCCGCCTGCGTTTGCCCGGTCTGATTCGCGTCGAACTTCCAGATCCCAGCCCGAGTCTCGAGCTCCGGACACGGATCCTGGCCGGGCGAACCCGACGTCCGATCTTGCTCCTGACACACGTTCGACGGCGACCCGATGTTCACGAAGAGGGTCCCGTCTTCGGTGACGACAATCGACTTCGCCGCGTGGCTTCCACGCGCGGGCAACCCCGAGACGATGGTCTCCGGTTCGCCCGTCGTCTCCATCGTGCCCCAGTGGAGCGTGTAGCGAAGAACCCGATCGTTGGGTGCGAAGTAGATGTAATTCTGATGCAGGGCGATCCCGTGGCCACCCACATCACCCAGGTGCTGCTTTATGTCGGACACTCCGTCGCCGTCCGAATCGCGCAAAGCGATGAGGCCTACAGCGGTCGTGCTGTCTCGTCGCGATCGACCCGTGGCGGCGAAGACTATACCGTGCGGATCGACGGTGATATGCCGTACGCGTCCCAAGCCATCCGCGAAGGCGGTGGCACAAAAGCCATCCGGTAGTATGAGCCCGGCGTTGTCGCCTTCACACTGGGCACCGGTCGGTCCGGTGGGCTCGGGTCTGTCTGCGAAAGTCAACGCGGCGAAGGCGAGTACAGCGCACACGGGTACGACTAGGGTTGCGGCTCGGTTGGGGCTCATCGGTAGTTCTCCTCGATGGGGTATTCGGTTACACGCCAAGATACACGCGCTCACCGGCGGGTGTCGAGCAGCACCGCCGCCGGCGCGTCGTACCTTCGGGCTACTACTCAGTTCTTGTGGACGGGATAGTCCGGTTTCGTCACCTCGAGAGGTGGGTTGTCCACGATCAGTTGAAGAACGGTCCGAATGGCTGTCCCCAACTGTGGGTCGCGCCCGTCCCACCAATCCGCTGCGGTCAATTCAACTGCTAGGTCGGGCTCGATACCCGAATTCTCGATCTCCCACGAGCCCGCGGGGTTGTAGGCCGCACGGTTGGGGATATTGACCTGACCGCCGTCGATCAACCGGGGGATGTACACGTACGGTCCGACCCCGGCTCCCAACGTCCGTGTGCCGATCACGGTCCCGGCTCTCGTGGCCTTGAACATGAACGCGAACGTCTCGGCAGCGGAACCGCTGGCGTCGTTGATCAACAGCACCTTCGCGGCCGGAAGAGGGTTGGTCGGTACCGTGATGTCTTCGCCGTGACGGAAGGTGTAGTAGAAGAGAGGTACACGATTCAACAGCTCGATCAAGAAGTCCGCCGTGATGCCGCCAGGCGCGAACCGCTGGTCGATGATCAGTCCGCGCTTATCGGCGCTCTCGAGAAGTTGCTGAATCGTGACTTCCATCCCCCAAGCGCTGAAGTTCGGAATATAGATGTAACCCAGAATCCCTTGCGACTCCTGCTCGACGACCCGGCGGTTCCGCTCGGCCCAGTTCCACCGTCTCAGGGCGTTCTCGCTGGGTAGCGGCACGACCGTATAGGTGCGTGGCCTCGCATCGTCCTCGTCGAGCTCTCGAGCGACCGTGATCTTCGTTGGGGTCAGGGCTTTGCCTTCGAAGTAGGAGTAGATGTTCCGATCCGCGGTCACTTGCCGGCCGTCGATCGCCAGCAGGTAGTCGCCTTCCCGTACGTACACGCCCGGTTGGTCCAACGGCGCCGCAAGAAACGGTGCCCCCGAGTTGAACTGACCCGACTGGAGAATGCGTGTGATTCGATATCGGCCCTCGTCAACCTCGTAGTCGGCGCCCAGCAGGCCGATGCGGCTCGGCGGGCCCGACGGTGGCATGTCGCCGCCCGTCGCGCTGAGGAAGCTGGCCGACACGTGGCCCAGGGCCTTGTTGATCAGCAGGTTGAGATCACGGCGTCGTGTGATCGTGGGCAAGTACGTCGCGTAGTGGCGTTCGAGTGTCTGGACGTTCTGACCGTGATGGCCGGGGTCGTAGAAGAAATCGTCCAACAGGCGCCAGGACTCATGGTACATCTGCTGCCATTCTTCCGCCGGGTTGACCTCGAACTGAACCGCGCTCAGGTCGAGAACACCCTCGCCCGGCTCGGGCGGGTCCTCCGTCGTCACAAACGCCCATTGACGACCCTGTCGATAGAGCACTCGCTCTCCAGCGGGTGTGAACGCGACGTCGTCGACTCCTTCGATCAGTCTCTCGATCCGTTGCGGATCGGCAAGGTCGTAGCGGTACAGCGATCGGGTCGGCGGCCGTTCCAGGGCCGGCGAGTCGGGCCACTCGTCGACGAGGGCGTAGAGGATGCCGGGCTCTCCAGCGATCAGGCCCGCATAGTCCATTGCAGGAACGGGCAGCGGTACGATGCGCTCGAATAGATTCGCCACGCTGACGACGGTTTGCCCTCCCATCGCTGGCTGTTGAGGGCCGGCTGCGCTCGGCGGCTGGCGGCCTGCACCGGGCGGCGGCCGACCGCGTCCCTCACCGCCACCCCGTACTGGAGCCGGCGGCTCGGGCGCTTCCGACGGCGATCCCGCCTCGGGATTCGGCTCACCGGTGATGGGAAGCACAGGGGAAGGGAAGCCCTCCGCCAGCACCACGAGATTCAGTCGCCGCGACACGAAGGGTCGCATGTAAACGCCGGACAGCACGCTCCACCCGAACTCGCCGAGGCCTGCGGTGTTGCTGGCGACGAAGTACAAATACTTGCCGCTCCTGTCGAAGGCGGGATGTCCGGAGTTCACCTGTCCATCGGTGACCTGGAACCTTCTGCCCCGACCCGCGTGGTAGAGATAGATCACGCGTACCCGGTTCGCCTCGTAGCGCGAGTACGCCAGCCAGGTGCCGTCCGGCGACCAGGCCGGTTGGTAGCGGTCTTGGAACGAGTAGGTCGACGTCGTGATCTTACGCGCGCCGCCCGTCTCGAAGTTGGCGACCCAAAGCGTCAATTCCTTGTCCGAGAAAGCCAGTTTCTTCGAGTCGGGAGACCAGACCAGTTCGCGGTAGAAGCTGGGCTTCAGCTCCACGGGAATGCTCCGAACGGATCCCTCTCCGCTCGTCGGTCTGACTTTGAGCTGATACTCGCCCTCTTCGTCGGAGAAAAACGCGACCCATTCGCCGTCCGGCGATATGAGCGGATGCCGCTCGGCTACACCCGAGCTGTTGGTCAGGTTTTCGAATTCTCCCGTCTCGGTGTCGAACGTCACGCCGTCACCACGTATTCCGAAGACGATGGGGTTGCCGGATGGCATCATCGTCGCCGACTCGATCCAGCCCTCGCCGTCGATCGTCCGGTCCTGCAGCTCCGTTGTGTCGGGCGTGACCTCGACCTCGACGGTATCGATCGTACCGTCTTCCAGGTCGAGGGTCTGCAGATGACCGTCCTGTACGAAGGCGAGAATGCTCCCGCTCGCTGAAGCCGACTCGACACCGTAGGTGTCGTATTCCGTCAGTTGGGTCGTCTCGGCGGTCCCGATATCGTAGGCGAAGATATTGAACGTCCCGGTACGGTCCGAGACGAAGTAGACGGTGTTGTCCACCCACATCGGGTCGCGGTCGTTGCCCTCTTCGGTCGACACCGGCTCGCTGTCACCGTCGTCGAGATCGACGATCCAGATGCGCGAGTTCATGCCCCCGCGGTAGTAGCGCCATTCCGACCCGTCCAATTCCCCGGGCCGCGCTAGGGGGACGTACGCGATACGGCTGTCCAATGACGACGGCGAGACATCCCACGCACGGGGAAAGGGCAGCGGCCTCGGGAACGCTCCACCTCGGGCGATCTCGTATAGCCGGTAGGCACCTTCTTCGTCTCGATGGGAAACAAAGATGACTGTGTCGCCGCTCCATGCCCGGGGGATATCCGCTTCCGGGTTGAAGGTCAGGCGGCTCGGCTCGCCGCCGCCGACGGGTATGACATACACGTCCCAGTCGTCGGCTCCCCGGCGGCCGAAGGCGACATGTTGCCCATCTCGCGACAGGACCGGGTAGTCATCGTCCTCTCGGCCTTGGGTCAGTTGTTCGGCGGCGCCACCATCGTGGCCCACCTTCCACAGATCACCGGCGTAAGAAAAGACGATGACTTCGCTGTTCACCGCGACATTGCGGATCAGCATCCGCCCCCCGTCGGTGTCCGCCCGTTGGCCTTGGCCGCCAACGATCAGCCCGGAGACAGCGACAAGAACGAGGGGTAGCATCATATCAAGTGCTCCTGCAGTGATTGCGCGAAAATCATTTCTCAGATTGCCAATCCTAAAAGTACGTGTATGGGCCCGCCAGCCAAGCTATGGCCTGGCCCAGCTCTGGGTGATAGAACCCGCCCTGTGTGGGCTCAGTTCCGCTAGTCCAGAGAAAGAAGGGCGATCGGGTGGGTGTGTTGGTTGGTTGTCGGGTCGCTCAGCGCTCGTCAACCTCGGACTTCGGGAACCGCGCCAGGGCCTCGTCGGCTGGCCGATCCAACGAGACGAGGATTCGATCCGCGAAGTCTTGCCGCTGTTCGAGGTTCTCCATCCGGTCGGCCAGGCTACTCACGACTTCGGTCAATCGTGCGATGTCGTCCGAACGAGACTCTGGCGACTGCCGTCGACCCGTTATCTCGATCAGGTCACCGAGACGCTTGGCGAGGGGTCGAAAGATGAGCACTGCCGCTGCCGATAGCGTGATCGTGACGACGGCGATCATCGGTGCGACGTGTTCCCATTCCATGAGAGAAGCTCTCCAGGTCTATCGCGTCTAGAAGGAAGAGAACTCGTCGTCTCTGCGGGTGCGGCTCTCGTCCCGCTGCCGTTCGGGCTCGCGTCGCGGGGGGCCATCCGTCAACTGCGCCTGCATCCTCTGCCGCTCGAGCATTCGCTCGGTGAAGTCGACTCGATCTTCCAGGCGATCCATGCGATCGACCAGCCGCTCCATCAGGTGCATGATTCGGGTGATCTGCGCGTCCTCTCCCGGTTTTCGTTCGATCTGCGAACGCTCCATCCGCTTGCCAAGCCGCGTGGTCAGGGGGCGGAAGATCGCGACCGCGGCGATCGACATGAAGAGGACGATAGGTATCAATTCTCCAGGCATGCGAATCCCCAGCTCGTGTCTATTCCTCGGTTCGGCCTCGTGACTCGGACGCGCGACGTGGGGGCAGCGTCGAAGCGGCTTCGCCTTTCCAGCCCGCCGTCTCGATCACTCTCTCGGTGAAATCCTGGCGCGCTTCCAGTCGTTCCATTCGGTCCAGGACTCCCTCCATCAGCTGCGCCATACGCGCGGAGCCGGCCAGCTTGGATTGATCCTGCCGGTCTCGACGCATTTGCTCCAAAAGCTCACCCAATTGCTTTGTGAGCGGCCGAAAGATCATCACGCCAGCCACTCCGGCGGTGATGGACATGACCATCAGCGTGCCGGCGATCGGCCCTATGACTGCGGGGTCCCAAGGTCCCATTCGTGCTTCTCCCGATCTGTTTGCAAGCTGCACTCTCAACCTGTCCTACGCCAGCCTGTCCGGCGCGGTTTCATTGGTGGGCTCGAGCCCTGGCATTTGCCTCCGCCACGGCCGTAGAATCAGGCATGCCAGCTTCCTTCATCCTCGTCATGTTCGTCTTGCCGATTGCGATCATCGCCACCGCCGTCATCCTCGCGCGCGCCATCAAAGAGCGGAGGGGGTGATGCAAGAGGGCGCCGCACTTCACGTGACCGCCGATCCGTTCGCCATAGCATCGTTCGTCGCCTATCTCGGGGTGATCGTCGCCATCGGTGCTCTCTCAGCCAAGTTCTCGTCCGCCGGCGTCAGCGAGTTCTTCGTCGGCGGTCGGAGAATGCATCGCTTCGTTGTGGCACTGTCCGCGGTCGTGTCGGGACGGAGCGCCTGGCTGCTGTTGGGTGTCACGGGCATGGCGTACTCGATCGGGGCAGGGGCCGTCTGGGCGGTGGCCGGCTACATCATCGCCGAGATGTTCCTCTTCCTGTTCTATGCTCGACGGCTGAGACACTTCAGCGAAGCGAACGATTGCGTGACGGTCCCCGATTTCTTCGCCGCGCGATTCGGTGACCGCAGCGGTCTGCTTCGGACCGTCCTCATCTTGATCGTTCTCATCTTCATGGTGGGGTACGTGTCATCACAGTTCGTTGGAGGAGGCAAGGCGTTCGCCGCCAGCTTCGGCCTGAGCCCCACCGTCGGTGTGATCCTCACGGCGCTGATCGTCTTGGCGTACACCAGCGTTGGTGGCTTCCTGGCCGTCAGCCTCACCGACGCGCTTCAGGCGTGCTTCATGATCGTTGCGCTCGTGGCGGTGCCCGCGATCGCGGTCGCCGATCGTGCCGGACTCGGCGCCGTCGTCGGCGAGTTGGCCGCGCTCGATCCCACTAAGGTCGATCCCTTCGCGCTCTCGGCTGGCGTCATCATCGGGTTCCTCGGCATCGGCCTCGGCTCGCCCGGCAACCCCCACATCATTGTGCGCTACATGTCCATCGCCGACCCCGACCAGCTTCGCGCCTCGGCGGTCGTGGGAACGGTTTGGAACGTTGTGATGTCGTGGGGCGCCGTGTTCATCGGGTTGGCGGGCCGGGTCTACTTCCCGGACGTCGCTATGCTACCCGATGGCGATACCGAGCAACTCTTCCCGGTGCTCGCCTCGCAGCTGCTTCACCCGGTTCTGTTTGGGATCGTCGTCGCCTCGATCTTCGCAGCCATCATGTCTACCGCCGACTCGCAGCTGCTCGTGGCCGCGTCCAGCCTCGTCCGAGACTTCTACGAGAAGATACTCCATCGCGACGAAGTCATCCCTCAGAAACGCCTCGTCCTCTACAGTCGCCTCGTCGTGATCCTTCTGGTGACCGTCTCCGTGATAGTCGGTTTGATCGCCGAGGCCCTGGTCTTCTGGCTCGTCCTCTTTGCCTGGGCCGGCCTGGGCGCTTCGTTCGGGCCGACGTCCATCCTGGCGCTCTACTGGCGCCGCACCACGCGAGCCGGCGTCATTGCCGGCCTGATCACGGGTACAGCCATCACCTTCATCTGGGAACTGACCCCGGCTCTTTCGTCACGACTCTACGAGTTGATCCCAGCCTTCGCAGGTGGCCTCATTGCTACCGTAGTAGTGAGCTGGCTGACGCGTCCTCCCGAAAGGGTCGACGAGATGTTCGACGCGATGTCGGGCTGAGTTCGTACTCGTACTCGTAATCCTGCTCTCAAGGGCGCGATCGAGATCCCAGAGCACTGGAGTACGATCACGAGTACGATCACGAGTACGATCACGAGTACGATCACGAGTACGAGTACGAGCGATGTTGCCTGGGGCCACGTCCCCTGCGCATTATCAGGCACCATGCTTCGAATTATGTTCACCGGGACATCCTCCGCCCGACCCACGGTGGCGAGGAATACGAGCGGGATCGCGATCCAGCGCGAAGGCGACCTGTATCTCTTCGACTGCGGCGAAGGCACCCAGCGTCAGATGATGCGATACGGGGTCGGCTTCACCGTTAAGAAGATCTTCCTGACTCACCTTCATGCCGACCACTACCTGGGAACCGTTGGGCTGCTGCGCACCATGAGCCTGCAGGGACGCGAAGAGCCGCTGGGTATCTTCACGCCGCCGGGCGGAGAAGAATTCCTGTCGGACGCCGTCGGCCTGGAGATGGAAGAGCTGAGTTTCCCTGTCGAGATCCGACCCCTGGCTCCACAGGAGTCGGTTCGGTACTCCGACTACGCCATCTCCGCCTTCAAGGTCAGCCACCCGGGTGGAGCCAACGGTTACGTGCTTCGCGAGGACCAACGACCCGGTCGGTTTCACATCGACGCGGCCCGCGAAATTGGCGTTCCCGAAGGACCTCTTTTCGGCCGCCTGCAACGCGGCGAAGAGGTGACGCTCGACGACGGACGCGCGGTGACTCCCGACCAGGTCATGGGGCCGTCCCGACCCGGGCGCACCGTCGTGTACACCGGCGATACGCGTCCTTGCGACAGCACCGTCGAAGTCGCCGCCGGCTGCGATGTGCTGATACACGAAGCGACGTTCTCCGAGGAGGAACTCGAACGAGCTCAGCGGACCGGTCACTCTACCGCCGCGCAGGCCGGCGAAATCGCCAGGCGCGCCGGCGCTCGACATCTGGTACTCACGCACTTCAGTGCCCGCTACTCCGAGCGGACGTTTGTCCTCGAGCGCGAAGCGAAGCGTTCCTGCGGTAAGGAATGCGACGTCGTTGTGGCCTATGACGGACTCGTCATCGAAGTGCCGCTCCGGGAACGCGCCTAGTCGACACTTCCATGATCTCCGTCTGCGTCCCCGGTGACAAATCCATCTCGCATCGCGCTCTGATGCTCGCCCCCTTCGCCGAGGGGACGAGCCGTATCCGGGGATTGGCGTCCGGGGCCGATGTCGGTTCGACGGCCGTAGCGATGCAGGCGCTGGGCGCGCAGTTCGTAACGACGTCCGGGACCGAAGCCGACGCCGAGATCACCGGCCCAACCGACCTCAGATCGCCGGAGGGGACCATCGATTGCGGTAACAGCGGGACCAGCGCCCGCCTGCTGCTGGGGTTACTGGCCGGAAGCTCGGTTTCGGCGATCCTGGATGGGGATGACTCACTGAGACGTCGACCCATGGCCCGCGTCGTCGATCCTCTGGGTGACGCCGGTGCCCGCTTCCGCGAGTTGGGACAACCGGGCCGCCTCCCCTTGGAGTCGCTGGGCGGCCGGCTGCGAGCCATCGATCACGAGACCCCGGTGGCGAGCGCTCAGGTGAAGAGCGCGCTGCTGCTGGCGGGACTCGTGGCCGGCGTTCCGGCGATGATCACCGAGCCGGGACCGTCGAGGGATCACACCGAACTGATGCTCCGGGGCATGGGTGCAGACGTCACGACGAACGAGGCGTCTAGGGGATGGCGCATCGCCTTCGAGCCGCCGGCGACCCCACTCGAACCTCTGGACATGCGGGTGCCGGGCGATTTCTCGTCGGCCGCGTTTTGGCTGGCGCTGGCCATCATGGGCGGCTGCGGCGACGGTGTACGGATCGAGGGTGTGGGCCTGAACCCCCGCAGAACCGGGTTCCTTCGCGTGGCCGAAGCGATGGGCGCCTCGCTCGAGATGCAGGTTACCGGTGCGGAGGGCGGTGAACCGGTGGGCGCTGTCTCTGCCGGACCTTCCGACCTCACCGGCCTGGATATCCCACCGGAGTGGATGCCCACGCTCATCGATGAGATTCCGGCCATCGCCGTCATGGCCGCACGAGCGGACGGCGAAACAACGATTCGCGGTGCCGCCGAGCTGCGGGTGAAGGAGAGCGATCGAATCGCTACTTTGTCTGGCAACCTGTCGGCTGTTGGAGTGCAGAGCACCGAACTGCCCGATGGGCTGCGGATCGAGGGCTCGTCTGCGGCACTCAGAGGGGCAGCAGCGTCGCGGGGTGACCACCGGATCGCCATGGCGTTCGGTGTGCTGGCGGCCCTGGCGGGAAACGAGATAAGCATCGACGATCGGGCCAGCGTTCAGATATCGTACCCTGGTTTTTGGGAAGAGTTGGCTCGCGTGGTCGAGCGCACGGAGGCGTGATGATCATCGCTATCGACGGTACGGCCGGGTCCGGCAAGACCACGACGTCAAAAGAGGTAGCGAAGCGTCTGGGTTTCCTTCATTTGGATTCCGGTGGGTTGTATCGCGCCTTCGCCTTGGCGGCCCGCCGGCACGGTTGGGCCAGTCCGGCCGGTGTCGTTCCCGCCGAGAGAATTCCACAGCTCGCCGCTCAAAACGTGAGCGGCGAGGTCCAGGCGGGCGATGTCGCGATCTTGCTCGATGGACGGCGACTGGGTGACGAGCTCCGCTCACCAGCGGTTTCGGCCTGTGCCTCGAAGGTCTCCGTGTTCCCCGAGATTCGGGCTCGCGTCGACGAGATCCTGCGACGCATCGCAGCGGAGTTCGAAGGTGGGATCGTCTGCGAGGGCCGTGACATGGGCACCGTGGTCTTCCCTCAGGCCGAGCTCAAGGTCTTCATGCAGGCCGGCCCGGAGGTGCGAGCCGAACGCCGCATTCTGCAGCGCGGCGAGGAAGTGACGCGCGAGGGCGTTCGGGCCGAGGTCCAGCGGCTCCATACACGCGATTCCGCCGATTCCGGTCGCAAAATATCGCCGCTCCGGCAGGCGGAGGGTGCCATCGTCATAGATACGACGGAGTTGAGCTTCGACGAGCAGGTGGGGCGGATCCTGGAGGCGGCGGCCCGGCGCCTTGACACGGCTTGATTTAGTGGGGTAGATTGCCCCTTTATTCCGGGGCGCGGCTATTTATCCCTGTTGCGAACGCGTTTGCAGGTCCGGTAACGCCGCGGGGGTGGGGTGTTTGCGCCCGTTTTTTCATTGTACCTATTAATATTGTGGGGACGTCGATCCGGACCACGACGAATTCTTCAAACCCGATGACAAAAGAGAACAGCGAGGTCACTCCCTCGACCGACGCGGAGACCGCAGCAGACATTCCTCAGCAGCTCGAAGTGCCTGCAGACACGGTGGACACCAGCACAACGGCGGAAACAAGCGAGGCGGAGTCGAAACCCGCCGAGCAGGAGACCGTCATCGAAGTCGTCAAAGAAACGAACGGCGGGTTACAGTCGCGTCGCTCGCTTTTCGATGAGGAAGAGTACTCTGATCAAGAGTACGAGGACATGCTGTCGATGTACGAGGACACCCTCAAGAACATCGAAGAGGGTGAGATCGTCAAAGCCAAAGTCCTGCGCGTGACCGACTCGGCGGCAATACTCGACCTCGGATTCAAATCCGAAGGCTCGGTGCCGCTCGACGAGTTCCGCAGTCCGGAGGAAGTTGAGCCGGGGCAGGAGGTCGATGTCTTCCTGGAGAAGCTGGAGGATCAGGAGGGCATCGTCGTTCTATCCAAGAAGAAGGCCGACTTCCTGCGGGTCTGGGAGCAGATCAAGGAAGCCTACGATGCCGATGAGTCGATTCGCGGCATCATCAAAAAGAAAGTAAAGGGCGGCGTCACCGTTGACATCATGGGTGTCGACGCTTTCCTGCCGGGTTCGCAGGTCGCCTTGCGGCGCGTTCCCAACGTCGACGAGCTCGTCGGCCAGGAATTCGATTTCAAGATCCTCAAGCTGAACAAGCGTCGCCGCAACATCGTCGTTTCACGCCGGGTCATCCTCGAGCAGGAACGCGGCGCCAAGCGCGAGGAGTTGAAGACACAACTCGAGGTCGGTCAGCTGCGGACCGGCTCGGTGAAGAACATCACCGACTTCGGTGCCTTCATCGATCTCGGCGGCATGGACGGCCTGCTGCACATCACCGATATGTCGTGGGGTCGCGTGGGTCACCCCAGCGAGATCTGCAATATCGGTGACGACATCGAGGTGAAGATCCTCGATATCGATTGGGACCGCGAGCGCATCTCGCTGGGCCTCAAGCAGCTCGAGCCACATCCTTGGAAAGACGTCGAGGAGAAGTACCCGGTCGGCGGTCGCGTCCGCGGCAAGGTCGTCTCGATCACCAACTACGGCGCCTTCGTCGAGCTGGAACGCGGAGTCGAGGGGCTAGTCCATATCTCCGAGATGAGCTGGACTCGGAACGTGCGGCACCCCTCGCAGTTGGTTTCCATCGGTGATGAGATCGAGGCCGTCGTGCTTCGCGTCGATTCCGACGAGGAGAAGATCTCACTCGGAATGAAGCAGGCCGAGGAGGATCCCTGGCTCAGTCTGCCGGAGAAATATCCTCCCGGAACACGGATTCGCGGAAAGGTCCGCAACCTGACGTCCTTCGGCGCGTTCGTCGAAGTCGAGCCGGGCATCGATGGCCTGGTTCACGTGTCGGACATGAGCTGGACCAAGAGAATCCAGCACCCCACGGAGGTGCTCAAGAAGGGGGACGAGGTCGAAGTCGTCGCCCTGAGCATCGATGTGGATCAGAAACGGATCTCATTGGGTCTCAAGCAAACCGAAGACGATCCCTGGTATACGCTGGCGCAGACGTACGCTCCAGGTACCGAGACGACGGGCACGGCCGTTCGCTTGCTCGACAAGGGAATCGTGGTCGACCTGGGTTCCGACGTGGAAGGGTTCGTACCCGTATCTCAGATCGTTGAAGACAAAGAGATCCACAACCCGAGCGAGGTCCTGAGGGAAGGTGCCACCCTGGTGATGAAGGTGATGGAGTCGGATCCCATCAACCGGCGCATCGTCCTTCAGGTTACCGAGATCACCGATCCCGGGCCCGAGAAGCCGGTAGATGAGGCCGCCGAGGTCGCCGAAGCGGTCGAAGGCGAAGAGGCCGGCGACGTCGAAGCGACGCTGGACCAGGGAAGCGAATACGAGGCAGCCCTGGCGGAAGTCGATGCCTCAGACGTGGCTGAGACCGAGGCCGCGACCGAAGCCGAGGTCGAAACCGCTGCCGCGGAGGCCGACGTCGAGGTTCAGGCCGAAGCCCCTGTCGAAGAGGCCGAAGCCCCTGTCGAAGAGGCGGAAGCCCCTGTCGAAGAGGCGGAAGCCCCCGTCGAGGAGGCGGAAGCGCGATGCGGCTGCTGCGGAGGAGTTTTCCCGGGGGGATCCACCCCCAGGAGCACAAGGAATCCACCGACGACAAACCGGTGGAGACCCTCCCCCTCCCCGACCGCGGCGACTGCTGCGGCGAGCGTGCCCAACCCCGGCTCGACGCTGATCTCGGTAAAGCGCCGCC
>Ga0209536_100004462_pt1 | contig 22088 bp, 17 predicted proteins | sample DeeMarSeWOR28_12_FD_187461 | JGI IMG/M metagenome (GOLD analysis project Ga0209536, IMG submission 187461) | Marine sediment microbial communities from White Oak River estuary, North Carolina - WOR-2-8_12 (SPAdes) (version 2) | ecosystem: Environmental > Aquatic > Marine > Intertidal zone >... | reverse complement strand
GTTGTGGAATTATGTGATGTTTTGGGGGTGCGGGTCGAAGGTCGAGGGACGGGGGACGAAGGAGCGGAGAAACTCGTGGCAGAAAGAAATGAAGCCCGGAAGAAAAAAGATTTTAAAAAAGCCGATCAGATCCGGGATGAATTAAAGAAGATGGGGATCGAGATCGAGGATACGCCTCACGGAACGCGGTGGAGTTTTATTTAATTCCCAGCAATCTTTTTATTAATGTTTCCGCACTTTTAATAAATTGGGTTTTTAGGAACGTGGTTTTGGCTAATTTTGTTTCCAATTGGTCAGCTAGATGATCCATGATTTGTCTTTCGGGTTCGCGGAGCCGAGCCAGCGCCGCTTCCGCGTTTTGAGCTTCACTAATCAGGTTGATAAGTCCGATATCGTTAACCAATTCAATATGTTCATCCGGCATTTTGAAGGGAGTGGTTTTTATCTTTACTAATATCCTCGAAAAAGATTTACGCACCTCTTCCCTTAAGGCGGGTTCCCGGATCATTGATAAATACGATTCTAAATTGAGCCTTGAAAAATCAAGAGTGAAAATGCCGATGTAATGCTGAGGGTTTCCCATCGATCGCCTATATGATATTTTAACAATACTTTTCGGAGTCGAATAATCGGTTTCAGTAACGATGCGGTCGATTATATTGGCGGCAATGGCCATGATCGCCCGCGCCTGATAAGTGGTCCCTTTAAACCAGATCGCGACCTTTTTATTTGGCTCTCTTACAGTAAAAACTGAGGGCGCTAGGCGTGTCCTGTGAAGATTATTTATCCTTTGCGCGGCGAGCGTGTCAAAGGTCGGCATGCCCCAGCTTGTGCTTGATAATGGCCTTTCTTTGTTTATGCCTGTTTTCATACAGATTTATCGGTTTTAACGCCAAAAAATTTCAGTTTTTCTTGCAAGATTCTGCGGATTTAATACGATATATATAGTGTAAGGGAGAGTATCTTCGAATATCATGCCTGTTACAATATCTGTAAATTCAGTTATTCCGCATAAGCTGAAGAACAATTCTCAGCTGGCCAATTTTTTTTCCGCTTTGAAGTCAAGTGGGTCCATCAACCGCGAAAAAGTTTTGGAATTTCTTAAAAGCAAGGGAATCTCTTATACTCGTTTAGCCGCGCTATTATCTCAACCAAAATTCAGTAATTTGACCGGCGATAAATTAATCGAAGCATTGTTAAATCACCTTGGCGTTAAAGATGTTAGTAAGTTTAAAGCCGCCAGCGGTCCTCAGCGCGTAACCGTCGGTAAACTCACATTTGAGCGAAGCAGCAGCGGGGAGATCTATGCCTACATTAACGGGAAAAAGGTCAGGGTTAACGGCAGATTAAGAAAATGGATCGATAACTGGATGCGGTTGAAGGGGAGCGGGGATGGACGAATTACCGCCAAAGAGTTGATCCGGGCCGCAACCGTAATGAACACCTTTCGAGCTAATTACGGTTACACTTTAGAAAAGGCATTCCAAATGTATAATGATCCGTCCGTGGTCATGGTTGAAAGAGACCAGGACGCGGTTACTGCTGCGCGGATGGCACTGACGAAGCATTTAGGCGGAGAGGCGAAAAAATTCAGCTCTGCCGGGGAACTCAGAAAAGCCCTTAAGGGATGTCCTCAATCAGTTATTAATAACGTTGTCGGGAACTGTGGATCGAATCCTAACGCGCCAATGGTTGCTCAGCATTTGATGCGGCAGTTGTTAACCAATGATTCAATAACCATTAGCACCCTATTGGGATGGTTTAGTATCCGGAAACCCGAGATCTCCACAGGCGGGGATAATCCAAGAACAATTGTTCCTCGACCTACGGTCAGGTCCCCTAGATCTTCGACTCCCCCAACCGTTGTTCGCCCGCCGATTACTCGAAGACCAGCTCCCAGACCGGCTCCGAGGCCGGCCCCGGCCCGACCGGAACCGTCTCCTCCCGCGCGGCCGGCAAGACCAAATCCGTCAGTTCGAAAGCTGGACCGAAGAGTCACAAAATTATTTCGTCGTATTGGAAAGATAGTTAACAGGGCGATTGGGCATTTTACCAGAGCTATTCGGAGTTTTAACGGTAGACCTCAGCCAACTCCCAGACCTGCGCCGAGGCCAACGCCCCGGCCGGCGGCGAGACCTGCTCCGGTAGTTAAATTAGGCAAACCATACACTCCTCCGGTGCCGGCAATGATTAGTGAACCGCCCCGGCCGGTAGAGCCTCCGGACCCCAGACCGGCTCCAACCGTGAGACCAAGAATTGTTAGAAAAACGGTGATCCGAAAACCCAATCCGGATCTTACTCCGGCACCCAGGCCAACCCCTCGGCCGGTTGAACCTCCGGCTCCGAGGCCGGAACCGCGACCAACGCCCCGACCGGCTCCAAGGCCGGAGCCCAGGCCGACACCTAGACCGAGGCCCAGACCGGTGACCCCGGCCCCTAGACGACCAGCAGCGCCGCCTAGACCAGCAAGACCAGTCGCTCCAGTCAGACCAGCGCGTCCGGCGCCCACCGAAAATAGGCTGGTTAGAGTAAAAAGATATTTTGCCAAAGCGCAGCAGCTTGCCACGACGGTATATAAATTGATCGAGAGCGTTCGCCCGCTGATAAGTGATCCTAAGACCGTACAATTATTGGATAGTATTCGCTCAAAAGCGCTGGAGATCAACGCCCGGGTTCCGGGGATCGCAAGCTTAAGCGATAATTTATTGAATTCCGACTGGTATCTTCGGATTTCAAATAATTATAGAACACAGGTCCTGGGCTATCTTACGCAAGTCCGGCCCCAGATATTAAAGGCATTAAAATCCGGCGGGTTAAAGATGGCTAAAGGGGCCCTTAAGAGAATAAATTTTAAGATTAAATACGCTACCCGCAAGCAACGAAGGCAAAAACGCAGCCTAAAAAAATTGAGAAGTGAAGCAAGATCGATCCTCAAGGCTTTATCCAAAAATGCTTCGATCGCGCAACTGGCGGCGAAGGTCAAGAGATTAAAGCAAATTGTAATAGAGGTTGGAAAGATAAAGACAGGAACATTTGTACCGATCGACACTTCTCAAGTCAGGCGAAAGTTGTCATTTCACCAGCGCATTTCCAGCCTAATTAAAAGAAATCTATCGCGAATTAAAGACCGCCTGGGCAGGGGCATAACCCGGGTTGTGATAAAGATGAAGATGGACTCCGACGGGAATTTAGCGGTTTCTGTTTCCGCCGGCGGGAACAGCAATCTGGCGGGTTTTATCCGCCGGCTTATTGTAAATAATAAACGGTATCTGTTTAATAGAACCGGCCCGGGAACGTATTCTTACCGGTCAACATTTAGCTCGATGCAATAACTGCTGAATGAAAATTAGACTTCCTCAAAAGCGTGGATCAAGCTGTGAACCCGCGAATCCAGAGTGCCGTTCTCAATTTGCTTGAGCGTGAGTAGAACTTTTCTTTTTCCAAACCTCTCGATCAAATCGATTAAATAATTGCCGATGTCTTCGGTATGCAGCTCCAGAATATCCACAAATCCATTTACGTATGAACGCTTTTTGAGATGGATATCGGCCGCGTTGAAAAATAATCGCAGGGCAATTAAAAAATTTCTTATTCTTTCTCTATCTTCGATCTGGTTTTCATTCCGGACGAGTCTGCCCATGAATAGATTCAGGGCAAAATAAAACCGGCTCATAAAAACTTCATTATCGAAATTCAGCCCGCTTACTTCGGTTTTTTCGATAAATGCAGCCAGAAAACGTATGTCCTCGCGGGAAACGAATTCTCCGGTCCGTCCGTGGCTGTGTGATCTTAAGAAGTGCAGGAAGCCCTTGTCTTCCAGGTCAAAGGTTGGGGTTAATTCCGCCAGATTAATTCTTTTGCTTTCCGGGAAGGGGATGGTTCTGCCGCCTTCGCTGCGGATCTCCATTGTTTCTGTATCGACCTCAAAATACGCCAGGGCGGAAACCTGCCTTTTGCGGCGAATCTCGATCTTTTTCCCCTCGCGGCGCCAATAAACGTCTCCAGCCTTGAGCCATCTGGCCATAAACCACTCTCTGTTGACCAAAGCAACAAAGCGCAATCCGCGCGTTCTAAGTTGTACGCTGTCTTTGTTGCCGCTTTTCCTGGTTATGTAGGTAAAACGCCCCTCTTCGACGTCGAGCTCAGGGATCTGAGGCAAAAGATTCACTCTTTTTATGTGCGCCGGCACGGCAATGCTCCCGTCGGCGTTATAGATATTCCCCTCGGTGTCTTTCCGTACCGGGCCGAGCAGCCGGCCGTTAACGAACACGAAGATCTTTTGGGGGAATAGACATAGGTTTACTTTCCCTTCTTTGGTCAGGCGGCTGATGGGATTGCGGGGATTCGCGCTTAACAGATAAAAATGCCCCTGTGCGTCGGCGCGGCATTCCGGATAGCTGTTTCCATCGCTCCGCTGGTTTTCCGCATAGCGAAAAGGCTTGGTGATGCTGGCCAGTTCCGGAACCAGGGCTTTTAAATGGACGTAATAGCGGGGTTTGTCCTTCTTAATTACCGCTTTTCCCTGGTGCAGAAAAACTTTTCCATCCTTTATGATTCTTCCTTCGGGATCAAAAGTGAATTCCCCGAGGACACTGAAGATGCCGTCGATTTTTAAGCCGATCTCGATACGATCATTGTATTCGCGGCGATAAAGGTCGCCCCTTAAGATGCTGCCGGCGTATGTCATTTCTTCGAATACATGAAAGGAATACATGATCCCTGAAGAAGTGAATCCGTAACAAGGAGATTCTCCCGGATGTTGGTAGCGCTGGTTGATCGGAGCTTCCCGTCCCGATAGTTCGTTGATTAGATCGGGGAGATAAACGAAAGTCCTGCCTTTGGCCTGCATGTTCTCAAAAAGCATCTGCCGCGTCACTTCACCTAAATAGGTGTCCCGGTTCCCAATTCGGCGGAAAAATACCGCTCTGCCTTGAGGCCAGACCTGGTAACGGATCCTTCCGCCGGCCAGATCATCGTAATATAGATTGTGGGGATCGGTGCTCAAGCGGCAGGAGATGGTAAAGAGTTTAATCACGGCCCAGCCGGTGGAAGGCGCAAGGGTAACGGTTCTTTCTCTAATCCCGAAAATTTCCACCGCATCGGCCAGGTTGAGCGAGTACTGTTTGCCTTCCCGGCAATTGGGCATCTTACCGCCGGGAGTGACGAATCTTTCGTTCCCCTGCAGTAAGAAACCTTGTTCGTCAAAACGGATTTCTCCAATGTTTTCAAATTCGACGCGGTGCGGAGTAATGACTTTTCTGTAGAAAACCAGGCGTTCTTTGTTGGGGCAGTAGAATATCTTTTCGGCGTTGATTTCTGATGTGATCAATAGGTCGCTGCCGGCGGGCAGGCGGAAGCGCATGTTCCGGAAATAGATCCTTCCTGTGCCGGGAGCAAGCGGGACCATTTTAAGGCCAAAATTTTGGGCGAAAAGCATGACCCTCTCCTGCGAAATTCTGGGAGCCTGGAGGGATAAATATTTTCCCTGGCCGGTGCTTAAAATTTGCATGACATTTCCTCAGTTATTTATCTTTATTTATAGAAGGAAATTTCAGTCAGCGGGATAGATTTTGAAGCCGTTTTTTGAGGTCGACTTTGCCGATTTCACCCGGCAGGATAGGTTTGCCCAGGTTGATATGCACGGTCGAGAAGGGAAGGGGGATGAAATATTTGTCCCAGCGCCAAGCCAGGGTTATTCTCCAGGGGGCATTTACTCCCACCGGGATGATGGGAGCCTTTGCTTTTCGGCTCAGGTAGGAGGTGCCCTGTTTGACTTCGTGGAGCGGCCCCAGGGGGCCGTCCACCGCGATAACGCAATCATTTCCTTTTTTCAGATGGTCCAGGAGGCGAGTAGTGCTGCGGGCCATGGTAATTTTCCTTCCAAGATAAATCGGCAGGGCTTTATATCCCATCCATTCGGCGCATTTGCCCAGGACCCGCCCGCGGACCTCAGAGGTTACAAAAATGGCCGTGTTTTTGTGGCGATACAGATGAAACATGATAAAAGTTGCCTGATGCCAGACAGCAAAAACAACATTTTTATTTTTTTTCTTTAAGTTATCAAAGTTTTTTTTGCCTTTTATGCTGATACCCAGGGTTAGATTGATGATAATCATCGATAAATAGAGCAAGCCGGCGGCAAAATAAATGTAGATGTTGACGATTAGCTTAATCATTCTCCGGGTATTCTACCATATCTTAGAGTATAATAAGTATATGAAATTGCTTTTGATCCAGCCCTCAATGTACTTTCGGGTAGGGGAGCTTTTGAAATTTGAAAAGGCCTATATTCCGAGTATTATTATGCCCACTTTGGCAGCGCTTACCCCTCCCGATTTCGAGATCAAATTCATTGATGAGCATGTAGATGAGATCGATTTCGATTACCGGGCTGATCTGGTCTGTATAACCTCGCATACCTTTGCCGCTTCGAGAGCTTATGAGATCGCAGATGAATTTAGAAAGCGCGGCGCGAAAGTGATCCTCGGAGGCATCCATCCGACGGTATTACCAGCAGAGGCCAAGGAGCATGCGGATTCGGTCGTAGTCGGTGAAGCGGAAGATATTTGGGAAACCGTAGTTGCCGATTTTAAAGCGGGCAAATTGGAGCATTATTATCGTTCGGGCCTTCCTAAAATGGATAAATTAGTCCTCCCCCGGCTGGATATTATTAATCTCAAAAAATATGCCAAAATGCCTTTTTCCAAGCTTCCGACGATCCCGCTCGAAACCTCCCGCGGGTGTCCGTATTCCTGCGATTTCTGCCTGGTGACCCAGCATTACGGCTGCAGCCACCGGGCCAAGCCGATCGAGAACGTGATCAAAGAAATAGAAGCGGCGGGGGCGAAGTATTATTTCTTTTGCGACGTCAATATTGGCGCCCATCCCAAACGCGCAATTGAGCTCTTTAGATCTGTGGCTAATATGAATATACGCTGGGCGGGCCAGTTTAATATCCACGCCGCGAATAACCCGGAGATGCTAAAAATGGCCCGGAAATCGGGTTGTTATGCCGCTTATATTGGGATCGAGAGCGTGAGCGCGGCGAGTTTGCGGTCGGTCGGCAAAAGCGCAAACAGGGTAGAGGATTATGAGCGCTGGCTAAAAACCTTTCATGATTGTGGAATTCCTATCCATGGCAGTTTTGTCTTCGGCCTGGATGAGGATGACGAAGCGGTGATCGATCAAACGGTGGAGTTTGTCGACAAGAACCATATCGATAAAGTGACCTATTATTTTCTATTTCCGATCCCCGGGACCAAACAGTACGAAAAGATTAAGGCGGAAGGACGGATGATCCATGATAAATACTGGCTGGATAAAGAAAAGCCGCTGTTAGACATTCACTATCAGCCGAAAAAGATCAGCCGGGAGCGATTGCTGGAAAAGTTTTGGGAGGCGAATGACCGGACATTTTCGATGGGATCGATAACGAAAAGATTGTTGCTGCCGCCGCAGCCGCAGTGGTTAACTTCGTTTATTTCGAATTTGTATTATCGGAGGATGATTGCAAAAAGAGAGCTTACGTTCTCTTAATGATCAGGCTTTCGTAGGCGTCCAACATGGCGGGGCGATTTGCCGGCGGTTCTTTCTCGATTTGGTCACGAACTTCTTCGGCCGTGGGAGGCTGACTTTCAAAAACCGATTTTGTTCCAAGTTCGATCCCAGCCGCTTTTAAAAATGGATAGCGCCAGGCGTGTTTATCCCATCTGACGTAGAAACATGGGATAGCTCCTTTATTTTTACCCCAGGAAACTCCCGGCACAAAGATGTCATCGGTCGTAGCGGCTTTATACAACGTGCGATATCTTTCAAGCTTTGCATTCAGATCGGCTTCATCGATCTCTCTGCCTTCTTTTTGATATTCTGCGATCACAAAGGCCTTCAGCGCTTCTATATTGCGGTTATAGGAATTGAATTCATTAATATATTTAATTTTGAAAGTATCCGAGAGTAGGGCAAAAGTTCTCTCTCCAATAATAATCTGACCTCGGCTGGCAGCGCCTTCCAGGCGGGCGGCAACGTTAACCGAATCGCCGATCACCGAAAATTCAATCTTGCTTCCTTCATGTCCCAGATTACCGGCAATTGCCATCCCGCTGTTTAATCCGATACTCAGGCCAAGGGGAGGGATGCCGTGCTTTTTGTAAACGGCCTGCATTTCCGGTTTTTCGTTAACAAATTGAAGGCGTCGCTGGAATTCGATGGCGGTCATTACCGCATTTTGAACGTCATAGGGCGATTTTTGAGTGACGCCCCAGTCGGCCATGATCGCGTCGCCGATATATTTGTCGACCATCCCGCCATTTTGGATAATCAACGGGGTGAGTTCGGCGAACATGGTGGATAGGAGTGAAACGACTTTTTCAGGAGTGTTTTGTAAGGTATCGGATAAAGAAGTAAAACCTGAAATATCCGCGAACATAATTGTTGCATCCTCAACCTTGGTACCCTTTAACTTATGAAAGTCACGATCTTTGACGATCCGATAAACCTGGGGGCCCAGATATTGGAGGGTCAGCCGATCGATCTCTTCGCGCAGGGTCTTGATCATGATCCCGGTCGAGGCCAGTCCGGCGAAGATCTTTCCCATTTCAAATTGTTCCAGAAGCACTTTGCGGTCGGCCGCGCTTAGATTTTTGGGAATGACCTCCGGGTTGGTGACCTCGAGCGATCCTAGAACTATCGCGTTCCCTTCGGTATCGAATTCGATCAGGGAACGGATAAAGTAAGAATGGACCCCGACGATTGAGATCAGGAATCGGTTTTGCGGGCGGACATTGAAATTGTCTACATCCGAGATCATGTATGCCAGGGGCTTTACTGCTGAGGTCCTGACATTCCCAACTGCTTTTTCGAGCGGCTGTTCAATAATCCCGATGTTGAGTTTTCCCTGGGCTCTTGAGCCTTTGGCAATTTTCTTCTGGCGCAGGTTTGGGTCGGCCGAGCCCGCGGAAACTAATTTGACCATGGACCCTTCAATAATATAAGGAACGACCTCGCCGTTTTTGAGGCCCGCTTCGGCGGGGGCTACTTCTTCGAGCGCAACAAAAGCGTTTTCAAAGTGGGCGACCTTGCCGATCAGGCCTACGGTTGCCTGGGCTATAGCCCCGGCAGTTTTTTTGCCTTTCCTGCGCAGGTAATTTCCGAAAAGCTCTGACCCGTGCTTATAGATCCGCTTATAGAGCACGCGGCGGCCGTCTTCTTTCTGGACCGCGACCAGATCTTCTCTGAGTTGCAGATTTTCCCATTCTCCATTTGCTACAAAGTTTCCCCGCTGATCGTCGACAATCTGGGGGGCGCTTTCTTCGGCCAGGACCAGATCCCCTTTTCTGCCGGATTTTTTAAGGGTAGAGATTTTAGCGTTGCCGAGATCTTTATTGTTCTCATCCACCTTCCAAAGCCGGATCTTCCGACCGACTTTTCCGTCATGACCGATAACAATCCAGCCGGCCGCCTCGGACTTTGGGGATCGGCCGATTACCCGCCAGGCGTAGTGGGTAATAACGTTAAGCATGTCCGTAATATTTTCCACCAGATCTTTAGTGGCGTCGCTTTTGTAGACCGAGTCCATGATCGCCTGGTAGGCCTCGTGGCCGAGGTTCAGGCGGCCAAGTTCGCTTTCCATTTCTTTGACCAGGGTTTCTTGCTGTTTCTGGAATTTGGTGTGCTCACTTTGCAGGTTTGCCAATCTATTTTTTTCAAGTTCACTCTTCTCCAGGATGGAACTCAGCGCCCTTCCTCTTTTGATCGGGAAGGTGTTTCTTCCTTTAGATTTACCGAGAGTCGCGATAATATTTTTCTCTTGCAGGACGGAGAGAAGAGTTTCTTTAGGTGCGGATGGAATATATCCGGGGAGCGCATTCTGCATGGCTTCGACGATGTCGTCGGCTTTCCCTTCCAGGCGCGCGCGGTTAAGGGTTATCCTTCTGCCGTCCACCTCGCTCATCAATTTGTTTCCAAGGGCTTTATAATGGACCGCGAGATTTTCTTTGACGCCCAGGCCGGCAAGGACTAATTTAGCAATATGGTAGAAACGGGCCAGCCGTTTTGAGTCGCGATAGGCGGACGCAAAATCTTTAAACCCGTATCTAAATGGATAGGCGATTACGCGCAGTGCTCCCATACACAGAATTATCCGGAAATAATAAGGAAAATTTCAGTTTTCGGGGATATTACTTGATCTGGATGTTGGTGGGGATTTTTATCTTCCCCGAGGCGTTGATCGGGGAGCTGGCGGTCAGCCCCATCGCCCCCGCCGAAATGGTGCCGTCGATCCTGTAATCCATCTCTTTTTCGCCGCGGACTATACTTTCGATCAGAGAAAGAGCGGCGCCGAATACGCCTTCGTATCTAATAAATACCGGCAGAGTTATGCGTTTGGTGGCGTTGGCGTCCAGGGAGAAACCGGAACCGGTCTGGGTAATGATCTTTTTATTATTGATATATACATTATATGAGTAGTTGGCAACGTCGAGCGTTACCGGATTTTTATTGGTCACGTCAAAATAGAAATTAACTTCAACGCCGTCAGTCGTGATCCGATTAATGCTGTAATCGATGTATTTGACTTTGGGGCTGTCGAGCTGGACGCAGCCAACCAAGAAACTAACAACTAACAACATACAACTAACAACTATTATCTTTCGACTTCGCTCAAGACAAGTTTTTTTCATAGTAGAGAAATGTTAGCACAGGGGGAGGGGGAAATCAATTGGCGGGATTGCGGCGGAGCCACTCCATGACTATCAGGATATTTTCCAGAATATCATTGTCGATCAGTTTTTGTATCCACTTTTTTTGCAGCTCGATCCTATCCGGCGCGCTACTTTTTTGAGATTCCAGGATCCCGTATATGATCGTTAGTTTTTGAGCAAGATAATCCCGAAAATCAAATTCTTCGGGAGATTGTCCGCGATAATTATGCGTTAAAAAAAATATCTCTTTCTTCAGTTCTTTGTCCGGCAGGCTGGCAACAAAAAGATATTTTTGACGCGCTTTTTTCCTGACGGCGCGGTCCCGGATCCGGCTGGTATTGACGGCGGAGGTCAGCTTTAATGTTTCCCAGAGAGGCTCGGAAAATCTCTTGCTGCCGTTCAGGCGGTTGATCACCCGGAGCCATTGGTAGCCCCGGGTGCGGAAGATCCAGCGAAAAGGCGCCAGATATTGGTTTGGCACAAAAGCGGCTGTTTTCATGTTATATAAATATCGGAATAAGATAAGAAAAATTTCATGCGAAATTTGAAATCGATCTTGCTTTTATTCGAATAATAGGTGGTATAATTCAATGGGAATGCAACGAGCCATATTAATAGCGTTAATATTATGTATACTTGGCCTCCCGTCAATCGCGGAAAAGCCCAGAATTGCCCTGGTCTTGAGCGGGGGGATCGTAACCCGCGGGCTTTCTGAGATCGGGGTCATCAAAGCCTTGGAAGAGGAAAATATTCCGGTCGATTACGTGGCGGGGACAAGCATGGGCGCGGTTTTAGGCAGTCTCCTGGCTCAGGGCTACAACGCGGATGAGATCGAGATGATCGCCAAGTCGATCAACTGGACCCAGGCTTTCGCGCAGGGGCAGGATTACAAAAATCTTCTTTTCGGCGAAAAAGAAAAATTCGGCAGATATATGCTAAGCTTGGAACTGGACGGTTTTAAGCCGGTTATTCCAGCCAGCCTGGTCGCGCCGCAAAAACCCTCGGTCCTCTTTACCGAGATCTCGATCAAAGGCCTCAATACCAAAAAATTCAATAATTTTAAGATCCCTTTCCGGGCGAACGCCACGGACATCGAGACCGGCGAAGAAATAGTGTTCTCTTCCGGATATTTGCCGGCGGTTTTGCGCGCTTCCTCGGCCGTGCCCGTAATGATGGCGCCGATCGAGATCGACGGCCGGCTCCTGGTGGATGGGGGAGCGGTCAATAATCTCCCCGTCAACCTGGTGACCGAGTTCAATCCGGACATTATCATTGCGGTCAATCTGGGAATGGGCCTTAAGACCAAAGAAGAGATAAATTCATTTCTCTCGGTGCTTTCGCAGAGTTTGGCTTTTCCGCAAAAAAAGGCGGCTGAGGCCAATCGCTCGCTGGCGGATGTTTTGATCGAGCCGGATATCGAAAAATACGGCTTCGCTGATTTTAATAAGATCGATGAGATCATCGAAGTCGGATATCAGGCGGCAAAAGCAAAGATCCCGGAAATAAAGAGGCTGATCGCCGAAAAAGGCAAAACAGTTCCTGAGAAAAGAGCCAGCCGCTTCGAATATGAACCGATTATAAAGATCTCATTCTTCGGGAATTCGGTCTATGCGGCGGAGGATCTCGAGAGATTGATCGCGAGCCGGACCGGGGAAGCTTTTGATCTCGAAAAAGCCCAGCAGGATAAAAGAGCGATCTGGAGGCAATATTTTTCGGACGGCTATAAATTGGTGGATGTTGCCGGGGTCTTTGATCCCGATAGCGGAGCGCTTATCTATGAGATCGATGAGGGTTATGTCGAGCTGGTCCAGATCACGGGCAGGAAGAATTTAAGCAATGTCTTCCTGCAGAGCAAGATCCGTGGCCACAGCGTGTTTAATATGAAAGCGGTCCATGCCAATATCGATCGGCTTTACGCTACCGGCTATTTTGAAAGCGTTAATTTTGCGGTCGTGCCGGGGATAGACGGGTGGACCGTCGAATATAAAGTAAAGGAAAAGAAACGGAATTCTCTGTCGGTCGGGATGCGCTACGATACGTATGAGCAGCTGGCCCTGCTAACCGACCTGAAAATGAAATTTTTTGAATCCCAGAATTTTTCAAATACCTTAAGCCTTAAGATCGGCAACGAGTTTTCCGCCCGGTTCATTTCGGAGTTTTGGCCGGAGCGCTTTGGCAATAACCTTCTGGGAGAGGCCACGTTGTTTTATGATAAGAAAGTGCAGGATATTTACAGCGGATCCCGCGTTTCTTCTTCCTTTTATTATTTGCCCAAGGGATTAAAGGTCGCGGCCAAGGCCAATGTTGAGCCTTTTGGCCAGGTGTCTTCGGGCATTCTTCTGACGCACGTGAATTATGAAAATATATTCTCTATTTTCCCGGACGAAAACATAGCCAAGGCGTTTGTGCGCACCGAGGTCGATGCCCTGGACAACCCGATTTCACCCAAAGGCGGATTTTCTGCGGGGTTGGAATATCAGCAATCCGCGCTGTTGTTGGGGGGGCAATATGATTTTGCCAAAGTCATCGCGGATGCCTCGGCTTACGTGAGCTTGCCGCGCAGCCATGTAATTTTCGCCAAAGGATATTTGCAATTGGGGAAAGGGGATCTTCCTCTGTCCGAAAGTCACCGGATAGGGGGAGCGACGAACCTTTTAGGTTACGGGCGTACCCAATATCTGGGTAAACATGCGGCCACTTTGCGTTTTGGTTACCGGATACCGCTCTTCTACTCGGCAACCGGGATTTTGGAAAATGTATATCTGTCCTTCCTGCAGGACTTTGGGATCGCGGTGAATAATATATCCAATTTCAGTACGGCCAACGCAATCGGCGGCTACGGCGCCGAGATCCAGGCCGATACGATTCTGGGCCTTTCTTCGCGCCTGAGCGTCGGCATGGGCCAGGCGGCCTACCTCTATTTTGCGATTGGAAACGAGTTTTAATCGATCTGCTGAAATTTTACGGCAGTCTTCCCGATAATCTGATGGTGAAATTTTATGCTTGAAATATTGAGCAGACGACTATCCAATTATCCCCCGGCTTTCAGGGAAGCCATAGCGCGCTTTCCAAAAACCAAGATATTGGACATCCGAGAGCCGTTAATCGGACAAACCCGCAATTTGGATGATATGACCGTAATAGAGCGGGAATCTTTGAGGAAAACTAAAGCCATCTGGGCTTTTTCGTTTTTTAGTTCCTGTACGATGTTTGCCGCGGCGCAATTCGAAGAAAACGGTGAAATATCCAAGGGATTTGCCGGGCATTTCGGGGTCGATGATGTAAGCGTTCTACCTAAAAAATTACTTGTGGATGGGGACTATTCCCCTTCAAAAACGGTAATATTTATGGCAGGAATGTCCCAACGGACAAGGGTCGAAACCCTCCGGAAGACATGCGAAAGTTTATGCCGCGGTTTGAGGAGCATCGGATTTCCTACCGATATTTTTTGGTCGAGCGAAGATTATCCTCATTTTTATAATCCGGAGAAAAGCGGTCCGATTATCGTATCGGATATCGGGTTGGGATTGAAAGGCAACGCGACCATGACGCGGGCTATTTATGCGGGGTTTAGCGCAAGAGAGGCGATCATGCTTTCTCTTCATTGTAATACGGGCATCGTATCAAGCAGGATGAACATCTTAACCCGGGACCAGGGCATGATCACAATCGGCCGTCGGATCTGAGGATGCGCTGACATTTTAATAGATAGGTTTGACCCCTCTTTTTGGATTGTGTATACTTCTTTTTGATGCTCGATCCAAAATTAATCCGCAATAATCCGGACGCCGTCCGCAAAGGCCTTAAAAACCGCAAGGCCGATACCTCTCTGGTCGACCGCTTTCTTGCCGTGGATGAAGAGTGGAGGAAGCTGACTTCCGAAGTCGAAGAAATGCGGGCCAGGCAGAAAAAAGCCTCCGACCAGATCGCCATCCTCAAGCAAAAGAAAGAAAAAGCTGACGGTCAGATCGCAGAGATGAAAAAGCTTTCGGCCCGGATCAAAGAGCTTGGCGAAGAGCAGGGCAAGCTCGAAGAAAAGATCGCCGCGATCGGCTATGAAATGCCCAACACCCCCCACCATTCGACCCCGGAAGGCGTTGACGCGCGCGATAATATTGAAGTTCGAGCCTGGGGCGATAAAAAGAAGTTTGATTTTAAGGCCAAATCCCACGATGAAGTGGGAAAGAAGCTCGGGATCCTTAATTTTGAGCAGGCGGCAAAGGTTTCCGGCTCCCGCTTTGTAGTCTATCGAGGTCTGGGGGCAGCGCTCGAGCGGGCCCTGATCAGCTTTATGCTCGATCTCCACACGAAAGAACACGGCTACACCGAAGTTTTTCCACCGGCTTTGGTTAATGCTAAAAGTATGATCGGCACCGGTCAGCTCCCGAAGTTCGAAGAAGAAATGTTCCGCTGCCGGGATGATGAATTGTATTTAATTCCGACCGCGGAAGTCTCGGTTACCAATCTTCACTGTGAGGAAATTATTAAGGCGGATCAGCTTCCGATTAAATATGTTTGTTATTCACCGTGTTTTCGCAGAGAAGCCGGCTCTTATGGGAAAGATGTTAAAGGCATTATCCGCCAGCATCAATTTAATAAGGTTGAGTTGGTAAAATTTTCCGAGCCGGACAAATCTTATGCTGAGTTGGAGAGCTTAACTTCTGATGCGGAGAAAGTTCTGCAAAAGCTGGAACTTCCATACCGCGTGGTTGAGCTTTGCACCGGCGATCTCGGGTTTGCCTCCGCCAAAACTTATGACCTCGAAGTCTGGTTCCCGTCTGAAAACCAATATCGAGAAATTTCCTCCTGTTCAAATTTCGAATCCTTCCAGGCACGCCGGGCGGGGATTCGCTTCAAAACAAACCCCAAGGCAAAGGCTGAGCATCTGCATACCCTGAATGGTTCGGGCGTCGCCGTGGGAAGAACCTTTGCCGCGATTCTCGAAAATTATCAGCAGAAAGATGGCTCCGTTATTGTTCCAGAGGTCCTTCGCCCATACCTTGGCGGGATCGAAAAAATCGGTTAACACCACGCAAGTTTTTCCCAGTTTAATCCGATAATATATATGCAATGAACGCAATGCAGGTCGGGAATTTTAATATCCATTTTTCACCCAAAGGGAAAACCTCGTCTCCCGCCAAGCCAGATAAGCAGGGAAATTATATGGATCAGCTAAAATCTGTTTTTGCGGAAAAGACGAAAAACCTCAAGGAAGTTTCTGCCGGATTATTCATCCCTAATTATCAGAGAGTAGATAGTTTAGCGGGCTTACAGATGCACGGCCAAATAACTCAAAAGCAACCCCCGGTTTAATTTCTGTTATAATATTGATATGCCTCACTACGATTACAAATGCACAAAATGCGGTTATATCTTTGAGGTCCAGCAAAGAATTACCGAGGAGCCGCTAAAGCACTGCCCGAAATGCAAAGGGCATATTAAACGTTTAATTTCTCCCGCGGGAATAATCTTCAAGGGTTCGGGTTTTCACATTACCGATTATTCTAAGAAAAGCACTTCGCCAGAAGCGCCCAAGAAAGAAGCTAAGAAAGAAAAGAAGAAAGAGACGAAATCAGAAAAGAAGCCTAAATCCCCACATTAGAAATTCAACACGATTTTGTTGTGATCTTTCCTGTCAACTTTTACCGGTATCGGCTCACGGCTGGTGATCCGGTGAATAAAAAACTCCGATACCCAAAAATAATCCGTAACCCGATAGGGTGACCGGTGGTGACCCTCTATCCGCAGGGTTAATTTAACTTTATAACTGCGGTGCACGCCTTCTCTTAAGCGGGCTCCACAGTCTTCGGCTTCTTCAATATAGGCTTGCGCATCTATGCCGGTTTTCATGATTTTTGCGCCGCGCATTCTCCGGAAATAAATCGGAATAAAAGCGCCGCCGAAGATAAAAACAAAGAAATAAGGCAAGAGGGTGCCCAGGACGGCAGGATCAAAATATATTTCCCCTTTTTCAATTATCGAAAGGGCGAAGTGGGCTAGGAGGCCGATAAGAATGGGATAGGCGTTTTTGACCCAGGAGGGCTCCTCGAGTTTGGAGACGTTTTTGCAGTACAGAAAAGAGGCGATGACCATTATGGCCGAGTGTAAAACCCTGAAAATAATATTAGTAGATAGGTAAAATCCCCAGACAAAGACCATCAGGACAATTGGAATTATCCCGATGAGAGCTCCAATTGTATTGGCATTAATCATTTACTTTTCTCCAAAAAATTACGCAGCAGTTTTTTTCCGGCTTCGGTTAAGATCGACTCCGGATGGAATTGGACCCCCTCCAGCTTGAATTCTTTATGGCGGATCCCCATGATCTCTTTATCTTTGGTCTCCGCGCTGATCTCAAAACAGTCGGGGAGGGATTCTCTTTCTAAAATCAGCGAATGATAACGCGTGGCGGTGAAAGGGTTGGGCAAATCCTTGAAAATAGTTTTCCCATCGTGATGGACTTCGGAAGTTTTTCCATGCATGAGCTTTTTCGAAAGGATCACTTTTCCGCCAAAAACTTCGCCAATCGCTTGTTCCCCCAAACACACTCCGAGAATCGGGATTTTCCCCGCAAATTGTTTGATCACATCTTTTGAAATGCCGGCGTCTTTGGGGGTGCCGGGGCCGGGGGAGATGACGATGCGGGAAGGTTTTAGTTTTTCGATCTCGGGAATGGTTATCTTATCATTGCGGTAAACTTTGAGTTCTTCGCCTAATTCGCCCAGATATTGGACGAGATTATAGGTGAAGGAGTCGTAGTTATCAATCATTAAAATCATGTTATAATTATAACACAGATGACCCCTCGACGCTGCTCGGGGTCATATTGAGAGGAATCGAAATATGAAATCGCGGCTCATTACATATTCAGACCGAGATGCTTGGAATAATTTTGTCGCAAGCTCTCCCGAATCCCCGATCCTGCAGTCCTTTGAGTGGGGTGAATTCAAGTCCAAATTCGGCTGGCAGCCGATGCGGATCGTGGTTGAGGATGATGGAAAGATGGTCGCCGGGATCTCGATCCTGCGGCGGGAGATACCCTATCTAAAATATTCTCTGTTCTATGCTCCGCGCGGTCCGGTGGTCGATTTTAATAATCCAAAATTGCTTGGCTTTCTCCTGGATGCGGTGGAAAAAGAGTCGGATACCCACCGCGCTATTTCCTTAAAGATCGATCCTGATCTGAATGAAGAAAAAGCTGAAATCCTGGCGGATCTAAAACGCATCGGCTTCGTAAAAGCGGGGAAACAGATCCAGCCGCGCGCGACGATCCTGCTCGATCTTTCCCGCGACCTGGATGAGATCCTGAAAAGTTTTGATGAGAAAACGCGCTATAACGTGCGCTTGGCCGCCCGTAAGGGGGTCGAGATCCGCGAAGATCCCAGCTTGAAGGGCATCCGGATCTTTTGCAAACTCTACCGGGAAACCGCGCTGCGCGATAAATTCCTGATCCATCCCGAGAAGTATTATCGGTTAATGAACGAGATTATTTTTAAGCCGGGATTTGCTACAAATTTTATCGCTTATTATGATAATCAGCCGATTGCGTCGGTGATCATATTTTGCTTTGGCTCTAAAGTTTGGTATATGTATGGCGCTTCTTCTTCCGAATATAGAAATCTAATGCCCAATCATCTTTTGCATTGGCATGTTATCCAATGGGCGAAGGAGAAAGGTTACAAAACCTATGATCTCTGGGGGATTCCGGCGAATCCAAAAGAAGGGCACCCGCTCTGGGGCGTGTATCGTTTTAAGAAGGGATTTTCTAAGAATATCGTAAGGAATATCGGCGCGTATGATTTTCCTTATAGCCCCTTGTTCTATAACGCTTTTGAGTTTGGCGTAAGATGGTGGCAGAATCTGCGCAGCCTCGCGACCAAAGGTAAAATCGAGGATTCACTTGGTGAGTAAATATACTGGAATTACATATGACTCCCGCAAAGTAGAGGAGGGTAATATCTTTGTTGCGATCCCCGGGTCAAAGTTTGACGGCGCGAATTTTATTCCGGATGCGATCGAGTCGGGCGCCAAGATGATCGTGGCGGAGAAGGATGTTAAGGTTCCCAAAGGAGTCGAATTCAAAAAAGTTCCCTCCGTGCGCAAAGCTTTGGCTGAGCTTTCCTGCGAGTTTTACGGTCATCCTTCGAAAAAGTTAAAACTCATCGGAGTTACCGGGACAAACGGAAAAACGACGACCTGTTATCTTATTCAATCTGTTCTCGAAAAAGCGGGATATAAATCGGGGTTGATCGGGACCATTAATTCTGGATTAACGACACCGGCGGCCTCCGACCTCCAGAAAGAGCTGGCTGATATGGTGGCCAAGGGCTGCACCCATTGCGTGATGGAGGTCTCTTCGCATTCCCTGGATCAGGAAAGGGTAGCTGGAACACACTTCGCGGTCGCGATCTTTACCAATCTGACCCACGACCACCTTGATTTCCATAAAGATATGGAGAATTATCTGAAGGCGAAACTAAAATTGTTTTCGATGATTTCGAAGGAAGGGGTGGCGATCGTCAACGTTGATGATCCTTACGGTAAAATAATTTCCGAAGTTGCCCCGGGAGAGGTGATTCCCTATGGCGTAACACAGGCCAAACATGAACTGCGCGACACCAAGCATAATGAATTCGACACCAAGGTGAATGATGTTTATTTTCGCGATAATGAGATGACCTTAAAGATCAATTCTTTCGAGATCAGGACACCTTTGATCGGCGTTCCCAATGTTTATAACATTGTGGCGGCGTATCAAACCGGATTGGTTTTTAAAATTCCGCAAAGCACGATCAAAAAGGGAATTGAAGCCCTGAAATCGGTTCCCGGCCGCTATCAGCGGCTGGACTTTGGCCAACCTTATTCAATAATTATCGACTTTGCCCATTCGCCGGATGCTTTGCAGAAGTTGATCGAGACCTATCGGCCCTTAACGGTCGGGAAAACGATCCTGGTTTTTGGCTGCCCGGGCGACCGCGACCGCGATAAGCGGCCGATCATGGGAGAGATTGCCTCGCGACTGGCGAATGAAGTCATTGTAACAACCGATGATCCACACTCGGAGAAACCCGAAAACATCATTGATGAGATCGTCCCGCGTCCCTCGTCCCACGTCGCGAAGGTTGTTGACCGGAAAGATGCGATTAAAAAAGCTTTGGAGATGGCCAAAAAGGGCGACACAGTTCTGATCGCCGGACGCGGGCATGAGAAATATCAGGATTTTAACGGCAAAAAGATTCCGCTGGATGATGTGGAAGTGGTGAGAGAGATTTTAAAGTGAAAACCATCCAATGGGCTAATGGCAAAGTCAAAATAATCGACCAAACCAAATTGCCTCACAAACTTTCTTATATTTACCTTAGTAATTTAGATCAAGTTGTTAATGCCATCAAAACCATGAAGATCCGTGGCGCACCGGCAATTGGTGTGGCGGCTGCATTCGGAATGGTTCTGGGCAAAAAGAATCTTAAAGTGGCAGCACGGAAACTTTTAGCTTCGCGGCCAACCGCGGTAAATCTCCGCTGGGCGGTTGAGAGAATGCTAAAAGCTAAAGATTTATTGAAAGAGGCAAAGAGGATCGCGGCGGAAGATGCCGAGATCAATAAACTTATCGGCCGGAATGGTTTGAAGGTAGTTAAGCGGGGAATGCGGATCCTGACAGTGTGCAATGCCGGGGCGCTGGCGACGGTTGATTATGGAACAGCTTTGGGAGTTATCCGTGCCGCGAAGAAAAAGAACATCCATGTTTATGCCGCGGAAACCCGCCCAAGATTGCAGGGCGCCAAGCTTACGGCTTGGGAACTCAAGCGTGAAAGAATTCCCTTCACCCTGATCACCGATAATATGGTCGGTTACCTGATGCAAAAAGGGGAGGTTGATCTGGTTGTAACTGGGGCAGACAGAATTGCGCGCAACGGCGACAGCGCGAATAAGATCGGGACCTACGGCGTTGCGGTTCTAGCCAAGGAACATGGTATCCCATTCTATATAGCGGCGCCGACTTCAACCATCGATCTTAAGATCCGATCAGGAAAACAGATCGTGATTGAAGAACGCGATCCTGACGAAGTGGTGGTGATTGGGAAGGAACGGATTGCGCCTAAAGGCGTTAAAGTTATTAATCCGGCTTTTGACGTAACCCCGGCCAAATGTATTAAGGGGATTATTTCAGAGAAGGGAATACTGCGGCCAGGCCTGCGTGGACTATCTTCCCGTCCATAATATTTATTCCGCTCTTGATCACCGGATTATCTTCGGCCGCTTGCTCAATATCTTTTTTAATTATTTCAACAATGTAGGGGATGAGCACGGTTCCCAAAGCTTCGGAAGCGGTCCGGGCGCCCATCGAAGGAATATTTGGCGGTGCGAAGAAGAAAACTTTTGTTCCTGGGATTACCGGCAGGTCGAACGGCTCCAGAATACTGGTCTCAACCACTCTTTCCACGCCGCCGCCCTGGTCAATATCGACCGGATAAACGCATCCACCCGGGACCATCGTTTTCAGGAGGTCAACCGTCACGATCTTTTCCGGTTTTCTTCCGGAGGTATACATGGCTGAAACTAGGAAGAAGGCATCTTTTACCGTATTTCTTAAGGTCTCGGGATCGATTTGCCGGACCTTGACCTTGGGAAAGCGGATCGCATGCTCTTCAAAATATTTTTCGAGATATCTTATTTTGTCAGGATTTTTTTCGAGGATGGTGACCTCGCAGCCGCGCTGTGAGAATTCCTCTGCCGCGGTTCTTCCCACTGATCCGCAGCCGAAAACAACGGTTTTTAACCCGTGCAATCCGGTCTCGGGCAGGCCGGAGCTGATGATCTTTTTCTGGAGCAGGGCGAATTCGTCCGCGTGCCGGGCGATGATCTTGGCCGCTGCCTCGCTCATCGGCGCAAGACAGGGGAAAAAGGGCTGGCCGTCCTTTTCGATCTCCATTGTTTCCAGCGCGACAAAAGCGGTGCCCTTTCTATTATTGGTTTTCATCGCCAGGCTGGTGCGGTCTTTGCTTTGCGCAAAGTGTTGATAGGATATCCAGACATTATTTCGCAGTTTGGCGAAATCGGTCAGCTTGGTCTCCTTGACCCCGACGATGATGTCTTTGGAGAGGGCCGCCGAGTGCAGGCAGATCTTGGCGCCGGCCTTTTCATAATCCGAATTGGTAAAATCGATCTTGGCGCCGGCGTCTTTTTCGATAAAGACCTCAATGCCCGGGCACCGATCGTAAAGTTCCCGGACCAAAGGCGGAGTGAGGGCCACGCGGTTCTCAACTTCGCGCCTTTTATGATCAACCTTTGATTCGCGCAGGACCGCGATGGTTCTAACCATTGAATTTATACCTCAGGACCTCGGGATCGGATTCGTACACCGTGATCATCTTATAAGGCAGAAAGACA
>Ga0209536_100004460_pt1 | contig 22093 bp, 22 predicted proteins | sample DeeMarSeWOR28_12_FD_187461 | JGI IMG/M metagenome (GOLD analysis project Ga0209536, IMG submission 187461) | Marine sediment microbial communities from White Oak River estuary, North Carolina - WOR-2-8_12 (SPAdes) (version 2) | ecosystem: Environmental > Aquatic > Marine > Intertidal zone >... | reverse complement strand
GAAGTAAGTGACCAATTTAAATGGCAGCTACGCGCGCCCCGGAGCGCTTGATAAAAAAGACCTTCCGATCGATTCGTATATTTACTATCGCCCGTTCCTTTACGGCACACCCACCCGCTGGGGGATGATGGGAAAAAGTTTCGGGCTGGGCGTGACCAACCGAAAAAAATGGATCGTGCGCTGGTTAAAAAATATCTTTGGGAAAAATTGATTTTTTGCGACTCATAGGTTATCATAATAATATATGTGTCCATTGGTCCCCAATAAAATATTCTTGACCAAAGGCGTCGGGCGGCATAAAGAGAAATTGGCCAGCTTTGAGATGGCGTTGCGTGATGCCGGGATCCAAGCCGTCAATTACGTGCAGGTCTCCAGTATCTTCCCCCCCGGCTGTAAGCATATTTCCCGTGAACAAGGCTTAAAACAGATTAAATACGGAGAGATTACTTTTATCGTTATGGCGCGCAACCAGACCGATGAATCCCATCGTTTGATTTCTGCCTCAGTCGGCATGGCGATCCCCGCAGACCCAAAATCTTACGGTTATTTAAGTGAGTATCACGCGCACGGCGCGACCGACGAAGAAGCCGGCGATTACGCCGAAGATATTGCGGCGCAAATGCTCGCGACCACTTTGGGCATCCCTTTTGACGAGGCCTCGAGCTGGGATGAACGCCAGGAACAATGGAAGCTTTCTAACGACATCGTTAAGACAACGAATATAACTCAAAGCGCCATTGGTCAGCGTGGGGGGTGGACGACGGTCTTGGCCGCGGCGGTTCTTTTGCTCGACCACGATAATAACAACGGACAAAATCCAACCTAATGGACCTCGAGATCAAAGGATTTATCGAAAGTTCTTTTCTGGACTGGGACGGCAAGGTCGTTTCTACTCTTTATGTCGGGCGCTGCAATTTCCGCTGCCCTTTTTGCCATAATTCCGGATTGATCGAAGCGCCGGACACTTATCCCACGATCCCGCTCTCAAAGATCGAAAATTTTATCACCGAGCGCAAAGATTTTATCGATGGCGTATGTTTGACTGGAGGAGAGCCGTGTCTGCATAAGAATAAGGGGCTCTTTGAATTTTTACAGAGGATTAAATCATTAGGTTTCCGCATTAAGTTCGATACGAATGGTTTTGACCCGGATTGTTTGCAGAAAATTATTGAGCAAAAGCTGGCGGATTACATCGCAATGGATATCAAAGGGCCGCTGGATAAAAGATACGATAAATTATCGGGGATTAAAACCGATCTTTCAAAAATTAAAAAAAGCATAAAGCTGGTCATGGAGAGCGGGATCGATTATGAGTTTCGCACCACGCTGATTCCTACATTATTAGACGCAAAAGATATAAGGGATATCGCCCGCGCGATTCCCGGGGCCAAAAAGTTCGTTATCCAGCAGTTTGTTCCGAAGCATGCCTGGGATGAGTCTCTTCGCGAGGCCAGACCTTTTGAAAAAGAAAAGATCGACGCCATAGTTTGTTCATCGAAAGATTTTGTTGCAAACACTTTGGCGCGCGGTGTATAATAAAAAATGTTCAAGACCTGGTAGCTCAGTTGGTAGAGCATCTGCCTTTTAAGCAGAGGGTCCTGGGTTCGAATCCCAGCCAGGTCATAAGTGCCAGAGGGCGCGGTAGCTCAGTTGGTAGAGCAGAGGACTGAAAATCCTCGTGTCGCCGGTTCGATCCCGGCCTGCGCCATTCTCCTGCGCTCCTTCGGAGCTTCGGAGAACAAGTTCGAAAATCGAAAGGAGACTGATGATGAAAAAAAAGATCAGCAAGAAATTTGGGGGCAAGTTTGTGGTTATCCTGGGAGTCCTTTTAGTGATTCTGGCCGTGGTTTTGACCGTGCGGATTATTTCGGCCAAACGGCAGCCGCCGAGCCTGGAAGAGGTCCTTTCCCAGCAACATTCTCCGGAAAAGGGGAAACCTTTTGATTTCTCTATTCTTATTACTTCGCTCGTGGGGTTCTCCCTGGCGGCGATGTCGCTGGCAAAAGGATACGAAATAATCTCGCGCCGGAAATCAAGCGACGATATCTGTTTGCCCAAAGAAGATTTCTCTCAGCTGGACCGCAAATTGGGGGAAAAGACGCAGGAAGTCGAAAAGCTTTCGCACGCGAACGAAGAACTCCTGGCCCAGACAGGGGAGCTTGATACGCGCTTGAAAATCGCGGCCTGCGAAGTTGAAGAGCTCAAGAGGATCGAACAGATGCTCCGGAAAAGCAATATTTCGCTGGGCAAAGACTGTGAAAGACTAAAAGCCGAAAATGAGGAACTGATGCTGCAGGCAAATGCAGTTAAAATTAAGGCGACGGCTCCACGGAGGGTCGCAAAAACCAAAGTGAAGATCTTGAAAAAGAAAGCTGCCCGTCCCAAAGCTTCTCGAAAGAGAAGGGGGAGGAAATGAAAAAAGCCTATTTGACCTTGGGAGTATTACTCCTATTTGCAAATTTGGCGGTGGCGCAGTTTTCTTTTCATTTGATCGATAATTTTGAGTCTGGAAGGTTTGATCGTTCCAAGTGGTGGAGGTTTGGGGAGCTGGATGTTTCTGTGTCCGGCAATCCATCGGCGGAAGGGAGAGACCTGATCGCGGAGTCGTGCGGACAATATTCGTTAAGTTTGAACGGAAGTTCGGACGACTGGTATGTGGGAGGCGTCGGGACCGACCTGGATGTCGACGGGACAAATTTTTCCCGTTTCCAGATCGATGTTTACGGTAGCCAGGATAATCGCGGCAAGGTGATTATCGAGCTCTTTGAAGACGACAACCAGAATTACACGATCGAGCAGGACGCGCAGAAGAATTATGTCCCGGTGCATGACGATAAATGGGTCACCGAGATCAATATTCTGGGAAAAGGATTTACCCGGGTATCGATCCCATTTACTGCTTTCCGGGACGATAACCCGGGAGTGGGCGATGATACCTGGAATCCCGGCCGAGAAAATGGTTCGGGCGGATTATTGAAGCTTCAGGTAGTGGCCATTTCGGAGAAAAAGAGCGGTAAAGCGGATTTTAGGGTGGATAATCTGCTTTTAACGTATTAAACTAAGAATGAAGAATAAATAAAAGGGGTGCAAAATGAAAAAGGGAATTATTTTAATAATCGTGGCTTCGATGTTCCTTTCGGCTACCGGATACGCGTCAGAGATCACCGGCATAAATCGGGATGAAATAAGCCTGAAAGCGGGTCCAACCCAACCCGGGGAAAAACTATCCATGGTTTGGTTGGAGGCGCTGGTCTATCCTAGGGTCGTGAAGAATGAAAAAGTCATATCTTTGGGCGTGCGTTTAACCTCGAAGGTCGAGAAAGTTATCGCCGGCTTTGATTTTGCGAATAACAATGTTGAGCTGTCTTCGGATGACAGCCTCTACTGGAGCGGGGCGCTTAAGCTGCCGGAAGGGATAAGCGAGGGGATCCACGTCGTGCGTTATAATATTTCTTCTCCCCAGGGCAGCCTGCAGCGCACGGTCGAGTTCTTTGTCGAAAATTCGGGCGCTGAAATTCGCATGGGCGCGCTTGGGGAAGGAGAGGTTTACCGCGCGCAGGGCTGGCCGCTTAAGGTCACCGAAAATACTTCCGCACTGGTCGGCGGTTCCGCGCGCGTCCTGTACAAAGGCCAGAAGGTGATCGGCCTTACCAAAGTGCCATGGTACAAAGTGGTTTTCGAGGACGGGGAGATCGGATGGGTCTCATCCATAAAAGTGGAAGAGCCGATCCAGGAATACTTTCAGCTCGGCCTGGGTGCTTATCGTAAAAGAAAATTCGCAAGCGCGGTGGGATTTTTCAAGGATACTACGGCGATCGACCCTAAGTTCGTGAAAGGCCATTTCTGGGCGGCGAAGAGCTATCTCAAAATGGATAATCTTGACGCGGCTTACAGTTCGGTGATCGAGGCCATCCGTTTGAACGAGAGGGATATTGACAGCAAGGTCTTGGCGAACGAACTGGCCCAGAGATATTACGCGATCGCCAGCCGCAAATTCAGGAGCGGCCGCTATCACGAAGCTATCGTGGTCTATCAGAAAATTATCGAATTAAAGCCTACTTCGGTCGCTTCGTGGGTTGAACTCGGCAAAAGCTACGCTAAATTGGGATTGAAGAACGATGCGCGGGGCGCCTGGAGCCAGGCCCTGAGCTATGATTCTACGAATCAGACGGTGCTGGCGCTGCTCAATATCGAGTCGCGGGAGATCGCGGTGGCGCAGAGCGTCCAGCCGGAACAGCCGGCTGCGGTAGTCAATGTGGAAAAGGTTGCCCGCCCAAAACCTTTGCGAGCGGCAAAGCCTTCGAGTGATGTCCCGGCACTGGTAGCGGATGATTCGCTGGTAATTGTTAAAGCCGAGAAGACCCGCAAAGGCACGAGTATCGAGTCAGCGCTTCGCTCGGTCCTATCCTTGACCAAGTCACTGGGGACCCCGATCGCGGAGAAGGGATGGGAAGTTAAAGAACGCGGCCAGAAATTCCTGGTGCGCTATCTGTGTGAGCAGGGGACGGGGGCTCTCGAATCGTTTGAGTGGCTGGTGGATGTAGATAGCCGCAAGGTCGCAGCTTACAATGATAATGCGCGCCTCCTAATGACCCGCTGGTAACCGTGCCGCTGTAGCTCAGCTGGTAGAGCAACTGATTTGTAATCAGTAGGTCGGAGGTTCGACTCCTCTCGGCGGCTGTTCTTTAAAAAAACGGCCACCCGTATAGTTTATATGAATGGCCGTTTTTTATTGGGAAATAACTTATTTCTTTCCGAGGCCGAGCAGGAAGTTGTAAACCGCAGCCAGAATCAGTCCGCCGATGCCACCGTCAAAGATAGCCCAGATCGTTCCAATAATAATTCCGCCGGGGGTGGCTTTGTACCCGAGGTAGAGGCCGCCTAATCCCTGGACCAGAGGAGTTCCCCAGTTTAAGATCTCACTCATCAAGCCTAAACAGAGTACCGCCCCTGACCAAACCAGTCCGCAAGCGATCCCGAACTTCAATGCATCTAATTTCATGCTGCACCTCCTTATGCGCATATTATACGCCGTAATATTTTTTTGTGTAGTGGGGATTTGTGATATAATTTAGGAAAGCGCTTGCATCGAGCGAGTGCAGCGAGTCGAGATGCCGACGTAGCTCAGCTGGTAGAGCAACGCATTCGTAATGCGTAGGTCGCCGGTTCGACCCCGGCCGTCGGCTCCATTCTTATGCAAATTAAAACCATAATAGTTGGCCCTATCCAGACCAATTGCTACATTATTATTGATGAAAAGAGTAAAGAAGCCTTAGTGATCGACCCGGGGGATGAGGCGGACGAAATTTTGCTGGAGATCAAAGGTCTTAAGGTCAAAGCAATTGTGATCACGCACGGCCATTGGGACCATGTGGGTGCGTTGGAGCAAGTCCAAAAAGCGACCGGGGCGGAAATTTTAAGCCATTTGAAAGAGAGGACCAAGATTACATTCGGGGATATTCTTTTTAAGGTTATCTCTACGCCGGGGCATACCGAGGACGGAATCTGTCTTTATACGTCCGGCCATCTTTTTTCGGGTGATACTCTTTTTAAGAAATGGCACGGGAGGACGGATCTCCCCGGCAGTTCGGCGCAGAAGATGAAACAATCACTTGAAAGATTGGCGGAACTCCCGGATGATACTATGGTTTATCCTGGGCACGGTGAATCGACCACGATTGGTCAGGAAAAGGAGCGGGGCGCGCTTGCCTAGTCAGATCTATTTATTTCATGGTGAAGAAGACTACCTGATCGACGAAAAGATCGCCGAATTAAAGAAGGGGATTGATAATCCATCTTTAAACGTCGAGCAAATCGAAGGCGACGAGGACAATCTTGCGAAAATCATTTCTGCCCTGCAGACGCAGCCCTTCTTCGGCGGAGGTAAATTAATTATTATCAACGATATCGATCTCAAAAATAAAGTTTTCGAACCGCTGATCGAAAGCCTAAAAATAATCTCCCCGGGAGTGAAAGTCGTTTTTCGGGCGTCGGCGGTGCATCGCGCGTCCAAAATATATAAATTTTTGGATAATACAGGAGAAGTTTGCGAGTTTAAGCCCTATACGGATTGGCAGCAGGATGAGCTTGTCCGGTGGGTCGGGCAAAGAGTTGGGTCTCTGGGCAAGGAAATGGATCAAGCGGCGGCGATCGAACTGGTCGAAGTTTGCGGAAACAGTTTGAGGAAGCTTTCCTCTGAGCTAGACAAACTTGCAACCTACGTTGGCGATCGAAAGAAAATCAGTTCAGAGGATGTCGCGGCGCTGGCTTCGCCCGGAGTGATGAGCACCTTTGCCCTTTCGGATGCCCTGGCAGACAAGGACCTTCCGCGTTCCCTTTCAACTCTGGATATCCTCAGCCGAAATAGGATCCAGGTCTTTCCGCTCTTGGCGCTGCTGGCCTCCCAGTACCGCGTTATGCTCCAGGTAAAATCTTTGGGCGGCAAAAGCTACAGCCAGGCGGCGCAAACCCTCAAGGCGAGTCCTTATTATGTTAGAAAATGCATGGAAAAGGCCCGCAAGTTCAGCACGGATGAGCTGAAGAAAAATCTGCAGCTATTGCTCGAAACGGATCTCAAGCTTAAAAGCGGCGAGCCTCCGCAAAACACGCTGAATCTTTTGCTGGCTAATTTGTGCGGTAAATAATATGGAAGACAAACGACGCTTATTGGCGCTTTTTTTGATTTTTTTAGTTCTTTTTTTCCTGGTCATTCTACGCTTGGCCGACCTTCAGATATTAAACCGATCTTTCTACGAGAAAAAATCTAGCGAACAGCGCACCCGCATCATTAATCTGGCGGCCCAGCGCGGAGATATCTTTGACCGCCACGGTGAGCTTTTGGCCACTTCGATTGACAGCTATTCGGTCTTTGAGCACCACAAGGGATGGGTAGCGCGTAAGCTTTCTTTAACCGAGGCCCGAAAGCTGAAAGAGCGTGACCCTAAATTGATGGGGATCCTGAAAGAGAAGAAGAGGATTTACCCAAAAGACCGGCTGGCGGCTCAGGCGATCGGGTTCGTGGGCGTGGATAATCAGGGGTTGTCAGGAGTTGAACTGGCTTTTGAAGAATACTTGAGGGGAAAAAATGGCAGGGTGATCACCGAAGGCGATCCGGCGGGCAAGGAGCTTTACGGGGCGCTCCGCGAGCTTGAGCCGGGGATGGACGGGATGAACGTAACGCTGACCATTGACGGAAATATTCAGTATGTGGCTGAGCGGGAGATCGCGCGGCAGGTCAGAAAGTCGCGGGCGCGCGGGGGCATGTGCATCGTGATGGATCTAAAGACAGGCGAAATCCTCGCCCTGGCCAGCAAGCCCGACTTTAATCCGAATTATTATCAGGCATCCGGTCGCCGGTCCTGGCATCCCCGCTTTCTCGATCCCTATGAGCCGGGATCAACATTTAAAGTTTTTACGGTTGCGGCGGGCTTGGAAGAAGGGGTAATAACGCTTGAGACGATGCTCCGGGCAAGGGACTCGATCGTAGTCGGAGGCAAAACGATTACAAATTCGCATCGCGAGGAGTGGCCGGGAAAGTATATCAGCATTTCAAAAATGCTCGAGCGCTCGATCAATACAGGATCGGTGCAGATCGGATTGAAACTGGGGCCGGAGAAATTCTATAACCGCTTAAAGGCCTTTAACTTCGGCGAGAGGACCGGTTTTGGGCTCTGGGGGGAATCCAAGGGGATCCTCCGCCATTGGGAGCGATGGTATAAGCCGGACGTGGGGATGATCACTTTCGGTCAGAGTATCGCGACCACGCCGCTGCAGCTTTTGGGAGCGGTCTCGGCGATCGCCAACGACGGAGAGATGGTCCAGCCGCTCCTGATCAAAAGAATCGAGAGCCCGGACGGGAAGTTCGTCAAGGTTTTCGCCCAAAAAGGGGCGGGGCGGCCGGTTTCGGGGAAGGTTGCGTCCGAAGTCAAGAAACTGATGCGCAACGCCGTCGTGCGCGGCACCGGGAAACCTGCGGACATCGATGGCTTTGGGGTCTGCGGTAAAACCGGGACGGCGCAAAAGATCGTTCCGGGCGGCCGGGGCTATTGGGAAGGGCATTATATTTCCTCATTTTTGGGATTCGCCCCTTATCATGATCCGCGGATCGCTGCGCTGGTGATCGTGGATGACCCGGAGGGGAATTATTGGGGTGGTTCGGTCTGCGGGCCGGTCTTCAGCCGCGTTGTCGAGTATTCACTGCGTTATTTGAATGTAAAACCCGATATGCTATAATCGATAGACACTGAAGAGCGCGGAAAATAACAGAATATCACGGAAAATCAGGATGAAAAAAAGAGTATTATCAGGGATTCAACCAACGGGGAAACTGCACCTGGGCAATTTGATCGGAGCGATAGAAAATTGGGTAAAGCTCCAGGAAAAATACGATTGCTACTTCTTCATTGCCGATTATCATGCCTTAACGTCCGCTTATGCCGAGACCAAGGGGCTTAAAGAGATCATCAAAGATGTAACGCTCGACCTTTTGGCTTCGGGAATTGATCCCAAAAAAGCGGTCCTTTTCCGCCAATCTTATCTACCGGAGCATGCCGAATTGCATCTGATGCTTTCAATGATCACCCCGATCCCCTGGCTGGAGCGGGTTCCAACCTATAAGAGCAAAATTCATGAGTTGAAGGAGAAAGATCTCGGTACCTACGGCTTTCTCGGTTATCCCGTTCTCCAGGCGGCGGATATTCTAATGTACCAGGCTGAGTTTGTTCCCGTGGGGCAGGACCAGCTGCCGCATATTGAGCTGACCCGCGAGATCGCGCGGCGTTTCAACTATTTCTATGGAGACGTTTTTAATATTCCGAAAGATCTGCTGACCGCGTTCCCAACCCTGCCGGGCCTTGACGGCCGCAAGATGAGCAAATCCTATAATAATGTGATCAATATTTCTGACAGCCCGGATATGATCAAGAAAAAAGTTTCGACGATGATCACGGACCCGGCGCGGGTCAAGAAAGAAGACAAGGGCCATCCAGAGGTCTGTTCGGTCTACGAATTTTACAAGGTCTTTGCCAAAGGCGCCATGGATACGGTTGCCAAAGAATGCCGGAGCGCCGAGCGTGGCTGCGTTGCCTGTAAAAAAGAGCTGGCCGGTGAGCTGGTCGATTACCTGGCGCCGATCCATAAAAGGCGTGAAGAGCTCGAAAAGCATCCCAAAAAGATTGAAGAAATATTGCTGGACGGAGAGAAGAAAGCCGGAAAGATCGCCGCCGAAACGCTGAAGAAGGCCAAACGATCCATGGGAATATTATGACCAGAGATACCATTTATGAAATTGAAATAGATGTTTTCAAAGGGCCGTTCGATCTTCTGCTCAAGGCGATCGATGACGGGGAGATCGATATTTACCAGGTCTCGCTTTCACGGATTACCACGGCTTATTTTGAATACTGGAAAAAGCAGGACCCGCCGCTGGTCTTAGCTTCGGATTTCCTTTTCATGGCGGCGTATCTGCTCGAGCTAAAATCAAAATCCATGCTCCCGGCCCGGGAAGAAATTTTGGATGATTCGCTCCTGGGGATCGAGGAATCCCTGGTCTCGCATATCCAGGAATATCAGGTCTTTAAAAACCTGGCGCAGACCCTTAAAGAGCGCAAGCAGTTTTTCAGTAAGGTTTACGGCCGGCACGAAGGCGAAGGGCAGGAAAAAGTGTTCGAGCTGGTCGACATTTCCCTGCGCGACCTGGTGCAGGCTTTCCAAAAGGTATATTCCGAGGCGGCCAAGCGTGAATCGGTGGTCTCGATCGAAGAAGAAGAGATCACGCTGGAAGATCGGATCAAAGAAATTAAAGCATTGCTGGCTTGCAATCCTCAAGGGGTCGCGCTTGAGAAAATCTTTGTGCGCTGGACGCGGATCGAGATCGTGGTCTCATTTTTAGCCATCCTTGAGCTTGCCAAGCAGAGCATGATCCGCATTACCCAGGATCTGCGATTTGGATCCATCCTGATCGTACCAAAGAAGGGAGAGGGAGTCGTTGGAGAAAATTAAAAATATTATTGAATCGTTATTATTTATTGCGCGCAAGCCGCTGAATGCGGAGGCGGCTTTAAAGGCCTTAAGCGATGTGAAAGCTGAGATGGTGGTCGAAGCAACCAAGGAACAGGTGTCGGCCGTTCTGGAGGAGCTCCTGGCAGAATATCAAAGCAAAGGAATCCAGATCGTAAAAGTCGCGGGCGGCTATCTGATGGGGACCAATCCCGAAAATGCCGATTATGTTCACCAATTGCTCCACGCAAAAGTTGAAACCGCGCTTTCACCTCAATCGTTAGTCACTCTATCGATCATTGCTTATAAGCAGCCGGTTACCCGGGCGGAGATCGAGCGGATCCGCGGGGTGAATACGGACGGGCCGATCGATACACTTTTGGACAAGGGCTTGATCAAAGAGGTTGGCCGCAGCGATGCGGTTGGCTGCCCGTATCTCTACGGGACGACCGATCACTTCTTGAGGCAATTTGGGATCCATAGCTTAGAGGAGCTTCCGCCGCTGCCCGAATCGGAGCAGGAGCAGGAAGCCGTTTTTGAGACTGCTTTACATGAGCCAGAACCAAGCGCAGATATTTGAGGTCTTCAATTCGATCCAGGGGGAGGGCCTCTATCTTGGCGAGCGCCAGACTTTTATTCGCTTCGCCGGCTGTAATCTTTCCTGTCAGTACTGTGATTCTCCGGAGGCTTTAGTCGTTCCCAAAGAGTTTAAGGTCGAGGTGTCTCCGGGCAAGAAGAATTTTCAGCAGTTCACGAATCCCGCAACCATTCCTCAATTGATCGAGCTTGTCTCCTCATTTGAAAAGCCCCGGGGAGTTAATCACTCCATCAGCCTGACCGGGGGAGAACCGTTGCTTCAGATCGATTTGCTGAAGAATCTTATCCCTGAACTAAAAAAGGAGATCGGTCTGCCGATCTATTTAGAAACGAACGGGGTTTTACCCGACCACCTATCCGAAGTGATAGAAATGGTTGATATTACAGCTTTTGATATCAAGCTGCCCAGCGCCACGGGATTTTCGCCGTACTGGAAAGAACATCGAAAAGCGCTGGAGATTGCTTATATGAAGGAAGTTTTCGTAAAGATGGTTTTTACACGGGAATCAAAAGCCAAGGAAATCGACGAAGCTGTTTCTTTAATCGCGGAAGTAGACGAGAAGATTCCTCTAATCCTCCAGCCAGTTACGCCGTTTGGTCCAATCAAGCACCGCCCAAATCCGGATCAAATAATGGCCTTCCATGCGGTATCAAAGAGGAAGCTTAAGAATGTCAGGGTGATCCCCCAGGTGCACAAGGTTTTCGGGGTGCTTTAGGAAAGCTTGGCGGCGGTTTTTTCGAGCCACTTAATGATTTCTTCGCGTTTCTGGCTGTAATCTACCGCCTGCATCGATTTTTCTAGTTTGAGCTTATATTCGGCCGCGTCTTTGGCCAGCTTGTTAAGCTGGCCGATCAGCCAGTTTTTGGCTTCCTCCCGGCCGGCGGACGTGGTTTCTCTAATGATCCTCGCGGAAACGGCTTCAAATTCCTTTTGGTCCTCGGTCAGTAAGCGCTTCAAGTGGAGATCTTTGATGCGGCTGACCAGGTTCAACAGCTGATCTTGCTCGAGTTTGAATTTGTCGATGATTTTCGATGGATCAAGGTTCAGTTCTTTAACGATGGCGACCGTTTTTTTGTGGGTGTCGATCTTAACTTTATCACTTTTGGAAGGCTCTACTGTTTCCTTCTTCTGTTCCTCATAGCTATCGGGGGGCGTATTTGTGATCTCAACGCGCTCTTCCGGAACATGGTGAACCGAGTGTTTTAGCATTTGTTTATGCTCGCGGACGCGGCCCTCAAGCTCCTTGATGTCGATATCCGGTTTGACGGTAGATTGTTCGTTTTCCACTTTGGTGTTTAGGGGCTTATTTTTAAGCACGTCAATGAAGGTGCGGTTATGGTTCATCTCCCCGCCCAGTTCCTCAATGAGCTTGCGGTCGGTAGCGGTAAAGATAGCTGCCTGGTTGCCGGCAACCGCTTCGGCCTGCGCGCCTATATTCGGGTTTATTCCATATATTGCTTGTTCTGCCATTTTTATCATTCTCCTCCTACTAAATAAGAAGGGGAAGCGCTCAGTGTATGCTTCCCCCCTTATTTAATATACCCTCACCGGGTAGCTAGGTTCCCCACTGAGCAAAGTGAACCCTCTACTATATTTATCGGGTTTTAAAGCGAAAATCTTGCATCTTTTTAGAATATGCGTGACAGGGGTGGGGGATTGAAGATAAAATCGTTCTCAGAAGTCAGAAAAATCACTTTAAAGGAGGTGTAAGATGACAACAGGATATTGCGTAAAGTGCAAGGCTAAACGGGAAATGAAGAGTGCCAAGGCGGTAACTCTAAAGAATGGAAGAAAAGCCACGAAGGGTGAGTGCCCGAAATGCGGGACCAAGATGTTTAAGATCGGTGGCTAATCACCGGTAACTGTTTAACGTTAAACAATAAAAGGCTATGATCCGCTGCCTTGCGGGTTATGGCCTTTTTTGTTAAAATTGTTAGCTATGCCTCACCGCGAAAAATTTGTGCATCTCCACTGCCACTCGCAGTACAGCTTGCTTGACGGAGCCGGGCGTATCCCAGACCTCATCGAAGCCGCCAAGAAGTCGGGCATGCATACCCTGGCCCTCACCGACCACGGTACCATGTACGGCATCATTAATTTTTTCACCACCGCCCAGAAAATGGGGGTCAAGCCGATCATCGGCTGTGAGGTGTATGTGGCGCCGCGGACGCGCTTTAATAAAGAGACCAAGGAAGACCGTTCGCCGTATCATTTAACTGTCCTGGCTAAGGACCAGCAGGGGTATCAGAACCTTATGAGCCTGGTTTCGCTGGCCTCGATCGAAGGTTTCTATTCCCGTCCCCGGATCGACCGTGAGTTGATCCAGAAATACCGCGCAGGTTTAGTTGTTCTCTCCGGATGCCCCAAGGGCGAGGTTCCATCCCTGCTTTTGGCTGGTCAGGATGAAAAGGCAAAGGCGGCTGCATTCTGGTACAAGAACCTCCTGGGTGACGATTATTATCTCGAACTGCAGGACCTGGCGCTTCCCGAATTCAAAGCCCTGATCCCCAAACTGGTTAAACTGGGAAAGGAGCTGGGCATAAAGGTTGTGGCAACGAATGATGTCCATTATGTGGGCAAGGAAGACGCTTATTCCCAGGATGTCCTTTTATGCATTCAAACCGCTTCCTTCCTGGATGAAGTTAAAAGGATGAAGCTCCAAACCCAGGAGTTCTATCTCAAGACCCCGGAAGAGATGAAAGCGCTATTTGCCGATGTTCCGGAAGCGATTAAGAATACCGTTGAGATCGCCGATAAGTGCAATCTGGAAATTGAGATCGGTAAGCTACACTTGCCGAATTTTCCGGTCCCCGAAGGAGAAACTCCGGAAACCTATCTGGAAAATCTGGTCTGGGACGGGGTGAAAAAGCTCTACGGCAAAGGCGATGATGATAAAACGCTTCTCCCGCCGGAAATTATCGATCGGGTCAAATACGAATTGTATACCATTGAGAAAATGGAGTATGCTCCATACTTCTTGATCGTTCAGGACTTTATTAATTACGCCAAATCGAGCGGCATCCAGGTCGGGCCGGGGAGAGGATCAGCGGCCGGGAGTATTGTTTCCTATGCTTTAGGGATTACCAACGTTGATCCATTGAAGTACGGGCTGATATTTGAAAGATTCTTGAATATCGAGCGGATATCCATGCCGGATATTGATATCGATTTCTGCATCGAGCGCCGCAACGAGGTTATCGAGTATGTCTCCAAAAAATACGGCCAGGACCACGTTGCCCAGATCGTCACCTTTGGGACCATGGCCGCGCGGGCGGCGATCCGGGACGTGGGCAGAGTTCAAAGAGTCCCGCTCTCCGAAGTGGACAAGATCGCCAAGATGATCCCTTTTGCCCCGGACATGACCATCGAGAAAGCGCTGGGCACGGTTAAGGACCTCCGTTCGCTTTATGAGAAGGATGAGACCGTTAAAGGGCTGCTGGATACGGCGCAAAAGCTCGAAGGTTTATGCCGTCACGCATCGGTTCATGCGGCCGGCGTGGTTATCTCGGAAAAACCGTTGACCGATTATGTCCCCCTGCAGAAGTTGGACGAGAACGTGATTGTGACCCAATACCCGATGGGCGACCTCGAAAAGATCGGCCTGCTCAAGATGGACTTCCTGGGACTGCGGAACCTTACCATGATCGCGCATTCGCTGGAGATCATTAAACGGACCCGCGGTGAAGACCTCGATCTGGATAATATTCCTTACGATGATCCCAAGACCTACGCTTTATTGAGCCGCGGCGATACCATGGGGGTTTTCCAGCTGGAGAGCCGCGGAATGCGCTCGCTGATCAAGGACCTGCGTCCGAATAATTTTGACGAGATCATCGCTTTATTGGCGCTTTATCGACCAGGCCCGCTGGAGAGCGGCATGGTTGAGGATTTCGTGAAACGTAAACATCGCCGGGTCCCGGTAAAATATATGCTTCCTGAGCTTAAAACGATTTTAAATGAAACCCACGGGACGATCCTCTATCAGGAGCAGGTTATGGAGATCGCGAGTAAAGTCGCCGGCTTCAGTATGGGACAAGCGGATCTCCTGCGCCGCGCCATGGGCAAAAAGAAAACCAAAGAGATGCAGCAGCAGAAGGAGTTCTTCGTCGAAGGTGCGGTCAAGCGCGGGGTCTCCAGGCATAAAGCGACGGAGCTGTTTAACCTCTGCGCGAAGTTCGCCGGCTACGGTTTTAATAAATCCCATTCAACCGCCTATGGAGTTATTTCATACCAGACCGCCTATTTGAAGGCGAATTATCCCAACGAGTTTATGGCGGCGCTGATGACCTCGGTGATGGGCAATACCGATAAGCTTACCGCCTATATTAACGAGACCCGACGCATGGGGATCAAGATCCTGGCGCCGGATATCAATGAAAGTTTTCGGAACTTTACCGTCACCAAAGAGGGGATCCGTTTCGGCCTTTCCGCCATCAAGAATGTGGGGATTGCCGCCATTGACAATATTATTGAGTGTAAAAAATCGGGCGCAGTTTTTAAATCCTTAACTGATTTTTGCGAGAAGATTGACAGTCGAGCAGTTAACAAAAAGGTAATTGAAAGCTTGATCAAGGCCGGAGCGTTTGATTCTTTCGGATCCAGCCGCGCTTATCAGTTGGGCGCCCTGAGCAAGATCATGAGCCGGGTAGCGGCGGAGCAAAAAGAGCGGGCGAATGGCCAATCTATGTTATTTGAATCCCATGCGGTGAGGCAAACACCGCCGGTCGAGAATAATATTGAAGTGGAGGAATTTTCGCCCGAAGAACTCTTGCGGCTGGAGAAAGAAATGCTCGGCATTTATGTTTCCTCTCATCCTCTGGAATATGTAAGTGAATCTCTTGAAGCCCAGGTAAAGCAGAAGATCGAGGAGATTCCTGAAATGCGGGAAGGGGAGGAAATAAGAATCGGCGGAATTCTGGCTTCCTGCCGCAAGATTACGACCCGCAAGGGCGACTTGATGATGGTGGGGAATATCGAGGACAAGAGCGGAGAGATCCCCCTGGTGGTTTTCCCAAAAACCTTTGCGCGCTGCGCCGAATTTTGCAATAATGACCAGGTTGTCGTGGTTAAGGGCAAGGTTAACCGCGACATGCGCACAGACGAGTATAATGTGGTGGCGGAAGAGCTGACTCCGATGGAGGAGATGGAGAAAAAACGTTTTCTGCATATCGAGTTAGTTGGGGTCAAGGACGCGAAGATCCTTTCGAGAATGAAAGAGACGTTGTTGGCGGCCAAGGGTGAGGACCCGATATTTATCCGGATGGACGGGAAGATGATCGAGCTGGGAAGCGACTTTAAAGTAGATATAAATCCCGACCTGATCTCGGATCTGGAGAAAATCCTTGGTTCCGGCTCGGTCAAGGTTGAATTTCGGGCGGTTAAAAAAGAAAAACCAAAACAGCCCGCGGAGGTGAGTTTTTAATGGATATTAGTAAAATCAAATTTAATAAGGATGGATTGGTCCCGGTTATTGCTCAAGACTATAAGGACGGTACGGTTTTGATGCTTGCCTATATGAATAAGGAGTCTCTCAAGAAAACACTTGAGACCAAAGAAATGACCTACTGGAGCCGCTCGCGGAAAGTCTTATGGCACAAGGGAGATACTTCAGGCCACATTCAAAAAGTAAAAGAAATGTATTACGACTGCGACGCAGATGCGATCTTGGCTAAGATTGAGCAGGTAGGAGACGTTGCTTGCCACACAGGCGAGAGAAGCTGCTTCTTCAATAAACTGTTTTAATCTATCCCGTCAAATTGGTAGGCAACATCAAAAGGGGAGAGGTTAGCGGGACCCAAAATGTATTTAAACGCCTTAAAGGTTTGATTGTAGACCGTTTGCGCGTAATCGACTCTCCCGGCATTCAGGTATTTTTGTACAAGTAATTGACTTGCCGCGATAAACATGGAAATTTTTATCTGATCGGGGAGAGATTTTTTCCCGATAGTTCGGACGGATTCATTGATCAGGGCGGTGCGTTTTGAGCTTTTGGGTAAGGATGACAGCCTTTTCCCCAGTGTTTCCCACAGTTTATTGATTTCGCGCAGACTTTTTCTGCTCTTTTTCATTTCGTTCACTAAAGGTTCACTGAGAATTCTTTGAAAACCGGAATATTTGGCCCATAATTTATTTTGGGCGATCTTGTCCACGGCTTTTCGATAACTCGCTGATGCGAAATCCGTGTTCGCGCAGCTTTGGATAACAGAGCGGGGGACATTGAAACGGAAAGCGTACTCAGTCTTGGCAGAAGGAAGCCGGTGGATAACAAACCAGGCTTCCGGCAGGTTTTCATTCTGTTGGTATAGGTAATCATATTCGGCCAGCAGCGCCTCGGCCTCGCGTGCTGATTCGGTTAAATATCTTTTCTGGTAATCCTGGTAGGCGTGGAACAGCTCGTGGATGACGGTGGCCTTGGATTCTTTATTGTCGGTTGAGATCCAGGATTTATCGACCACAATAGTATTAGTTTTTGAATTATAGATTGCATAGCTCTGGTATTTTTCCAGTGTGTTTGATTCTTTAAATTTGATTTTGCCTTTTTTGATCAAAGATGAGGCAGTCTTTGAAAAATCTTGGTATCTTGAGGATAGGCGCGCACCCTGCAATATGGTCAGTGCTTTGGAAGGCAGGGGAGGCATTGTCGGGCGAGATTTTTTCTTTTTGCAGGAGGTAAGAGCAATGCCCGCGGCTAAAGCGCTCTGCAGGAAACCTCGCCGGGTAGTATTGTGATTCGATCTGATATTTTGGATAAAACCCATTAAAATAACTTCCTTATGGTGAATTGTCGGCTCTTTTATTTCTAAATTTCATGATTTATGCTAAAATTAAAGGTTCGATGAATGCGGAAAAGATCATTATCAAAGGCGCCCGGGAGCATAATTTAAAGGATGTCAAACTTGAGCTCCCGCGCAATAAATTTATTGTTTTTACCGGAATTTCCGGCTCTGGAAAGTCCTCGTTAGCTTTCGATACTATTTACGCCGAAGGGCAAAGGCGCTATGTAGAGTCACTTTCCGCCTATGCCCGCCAATTCCTCGAACAAATGCAGAAGCCGGATGTGGATTATATTGAAGGATTGTCCCCGGCGATTTCGATCGACCAAAAAGCACCATCAAGAAACCCTCGATCAACGGTTGGCACCGTAACTGAGATTTATGATTACCTTCGGCTACTTTTTGCCAATATTGGAATTCCTCACTGCCCGAAATGCGGCAGGAGGATCGAAAAGCAAACCCCGCAGCAGATTGTCGATCAGATCCTGGAATTCCCCGAAGGGGAAAAGATCACGATCTTGGCCCCGGTGATCCGCGGCAGGAAAGGGGAATACAAGGGGCTCCTGGCCGATATCCAGAAAGACGGGTTTATCCGCGTGCGGATCGACGGAAAGATCTATGAAGTTGCCGACGCACCATCCTTAAATAAAAAGGTTAAGCATAATATCGAGATCATTGTTGACCGTCTCTCGGCCAAAGTCGCCAACCGCAAACGCCTAAATGAATCAGTTGAAACCGCGCTGCGCTATGGGAACGGGACGGTCGAGGTAATGCCGGAGCGGGCCAAGGCCAAACCTCGGATATTCAGCGAAAAATTTGCCTGTCCCAACTGTCATATCTCGCTGGATGAGATCACCCCGCGGATATTTTCGTTCAACAGCCCTTACGGGGCTTGCCCCAATTGCAGCGGGCTGGGAGACCGGCTCGAATTTGATCCGGACATGGTTATCCCGGATAAGAGTTTAACCATCAATGAAGGTGCGATCGCCGCCTGGGGCGAGACGATGAGCTATTATAAGCAGAAGCTGGCGGCGGTGGGCGAAGAATTTAATTTTGACCTCGATACCCCAATTAAGAAACTGAACAAAGAGCAGCTCAAAGTGATCCTCTACGGCACCAAAAAGAAGATCATGTTCAAGTATCAGATGGAGCGCAGTTACTGGGAGCATGAGGGCGAATACGAAGGGGTGATTAACTGGTTAAAACGGAGGTATCTGGAGACCAAATCGGAGCACGTCCGTTATAACCTTTACCGCTACATGAGCTCCGTTAAGTGCCCGGCCTGTAATGGCGAACGCCTGCGGCCCGAGAGTTTGGGGGTTACAATCGATGGAAAATCGATTGCCAAAGTAACGGCCATGTCGATCAAGGCGACAATGGAGTTTATCGACAACCTAAAGTTGACTGATCGCGAAGAGCATATTGCTAAACAGATCATTAAAGAAATCCGGAGCCGGCTGAAATTTCTAACCGATGTGGGCCTCGATTATATTACCCTCGATCGGGAATCTTCGACTCTTTCGGGCGGCGAAGCTCAGCGGACACGTCTGGCAACTCAGGTCGGGTCCGGTTTGGTTGGCGTCCTTTACATTTTAGATGAGCCATCGATCGGCCTGCACCAGCGGGACAATAAGCGGTTAATTGAGACCCTGCAGAGGCTGCGCGACCTGGGGAATACGATCATTGTGGTTGAGCATGATGAGGAAACGATGCGCTCATCCGATCACCTGGTGGATATCGGCCCGGGGGCAGGCAGATGGGGCGGGAAGATTGTTGCCGAAGGTTCGGTAACCTCGCTCATCAAAGAAAAAGACTCAATTACCGGTAAATATCTGTCGGGTAAGGAGAAAATTGTTATTCCGGCAGAGAGAAAAGAGGGGAATGGAAAGGCCATCAAAGTTGTCAAAGCCAAGCATCATAATTTAAAGAACATTACGGTTAATTTCCCGCTGGGGAATTTTACCTGTGTGACCGGAGTTTCGGGATCGGGGAAAAGCTCGCTGGTAAATGATATTCTTTACCGCTCGCTGGCGAAAACGTTCTATCGCTCCATTGACAAAGCCGGGGAGCACCAGGACATTAAAGGGATCGAGAATATCGATAAGGTTGTGATTATCGACCAGACCCCGATTGGCCGCACGCCGCGCTCGAACCCTTCGACCTATACCGGGGTTTTCAACCACATCCGCGATCTTTTCACAATTACCCAGGAGGCGCGCATGCGCGGCTACAAGCCGGGCCGCTTCTCCTTTAACGTCAAAGGCGGCCGCTGCGAGGCCTGCAAGGGTGACGGCCTGGTCAAGATCGAAATGCATTTTCTTCCCGACGTTTATGTTCCCTGCGATGTGTGTAAGGGAAAACGCTATAACCGCGAAACATTGGAAGTTCATTATAAAGGAAAAACAATCTTCGATGTTTTAGATATGACGGTGGAAGAGGCGCTCCAGCACTTCGAGAATATTCCGCAGATCAAGCGGAAATTAACCACCCTGGTTGACGTTGGTTTAAGTTATATCAAGCTTGGACAATCCGCCACCACACTTTCGGGCGGCGAAGCCCAGCGGGTAAAGCTGGCCAATTATCTGGCGACCCGCTCGACCGGCCGTACCCTTTACCTGCTGGATGAGCCGACTACCGGCCTTCACTTTGACGATATTAAGAAGCTGCTCAACGTTTTGCATCGCCTGACCGCCACGGGGAATTCGGTGATCGTGATCGAGCATAATCTGGACGTGATCAAGACCGCTGATTATGTTATTGACCTGGGGCCCGAGGGTGGGGATGAGGGTGGTTATATTGTGGCGGAAGGGACCCCGGAAGAAGTTGCCAAGAACCCAAAGAGCTATACGGGGAAATATTTGAAGAAGGTATTATGACAACCGCACAAATTGTTTTTGTTCTGATAATTCTGATCATTGTGGTGGTTTTTATCCTGATCTACAGCGGGCAGTATAAGCCGCCGAATTATCCAAAGTTTGGGAGGTAAATTATGGAAAATATCACTTTTAATGAATTCCAGAAGATGGATATCCGGGTGGGGGAGATCAAGATCGCCGAGGATGTGCCGGGGGCGGATAAGCTTTACAAGCTGATCGTTGATATCGGCGGCGAGGAAAGGATCCTGGTGGCCGGGATTAAACAACATTATTCCAAAGACGATCTTCCGGGAAAAAAAGTTCTAGTGCTCACGAACCTCGAGCCCAAAGTTATCCGCGGTGTCGAGAGTCATGGAATGGTCTTATGCGCGCATACCGAGGACCGTTCGCAGTTGGTCTGCACAACGACCGAAAAAGGTATCGCGACGGGATCCAAAGTTTCCTAAAGGAGGATGGAAATGAGCAGCTTAAAAGATCTTCAAAAATTCGGCCAAAGCGCGTGGTACGACAATATTGAGCGAAGCTTTCTCCTCTCGGGGGGGCTGAAAAGATTGGTCGATGATGGGATCATGGGGGTAACCTCAAACCCGAGTATTTTCCAGAAAGCGATCGGCGGCAGCGCGGCTTATGACGAGGATATTAAGAAGTTTTCCCAGGAAGGGAAAAATATCAATCAGATCTATGATGAGCTGACCACCTGGGATATTGCGCGCGCGACCGAAATTATGAGCAATACCTTCCAATCGACCGGAAAGATCGACGGATTCGTAAGCCTGGAAGTTCCTCCGGATCTGGCCCACGATGCGGAGAAAACGGTTTTGGAGGCCGAAAGATTATTTAAGAAGGTCAACCGGCCGAATTTGATGATCAAGATCCCGGCGACCAAGGAAGGTCCGGCGGCAATTAAAGCAGCAATTGCTAAAGGGATCAATGTTAATGTTACTTTAATCTTTAACCAGGAGCATTATAAGGCAATTGCGCAAGCCTATATCGATGGGATTAAGCAGCGCATCCAAATGCGCTTGCCGGTTGATCAGGTCCATTCGGTAGCAAGCTTTTTTGTGAGCCGGATCGACTCGGCGGTCGATAAAATGCTGATGGAGAAGGGAAAATCAGGGATGATGAAGGAATATGAGGGATTATTAGGGAAGGCGGCGGTGGCGCAGACCAAGGTTATTTACGACCTTTATCGGAAAATGTTCTGGGGCAAAGAATTTAGGGCCCTAGAGAAACAGGGAGCGAACGTCCAGCGGCTCCTTTTTGGCTCGACCAGCACCAAGAACCCGGATTACAGCGACGTTAAATATGTGGAGGAGATTATTGGCGAAGGGACCGTTAATACCATCCCGCATAAGACCGTTGAGGCCTTTATGGATCATGGGAAGGCGAAGGCATCACTCTCCGAAGGGATCGACGAGGCCAAAGAAACTTTAAAGAAACTGAAATCGATGGGGATCGATGTCGAAAAGGTCTGCCAGAAGATCCAGGATGACGGGGTAGAGGCTTTTATTAAAGATTACCACAAACTGCTAAAGACCTTGGAAGAGAAGAAAAAATCGATCGTTTCCTAGTTATTCCCCGATATACCCCAGAGAAAAGTAGTGGGTAGTAAATTCTGAAAGTTCGGCATAGGTATGGTAGGCATAGTCGAAGGTAAACCCTCGATATTTTGTTCCAATTCCTAATGCCAGGTTAAAACCATTTGCCGCCTGGTCAAATCCACCGCGGAGGAACAAAGGCTCAGTCGGGTTCCATTCTGTTCCTAAATGGAGGAGGAAGCCCCGGTTGCTGATCTCTGCATCTGCGGCAGTCACTAAATTCCGATCGGGGATTTCATAAGCCACCCAGCC
>Ga0209536_100004459_pt1 | contig 22094 bp, 21 predicted proteins | sample DeeMarSeWOR28_12_FD_187461 | JGI IMG/M metagenome (GOLD analysis project Ga0209536, IMG submission 187461) | Marine sediment microbial communities from White Oak River estuary, North Carolina - WOR-2-8_12 (SPAdes) (version 2) | ecosystem: Environmental > Aquatic > Marine > Intertidal zone >... | reverse complement strand
GGGCAGCTTGGAAGCGATAATATTGCGTGCATCCCCGTGCGCATCCCTGACCAGGATCTCGGTCGCCCCGGCCTCTAGGGCACCCTCGCAGGCAGCGGCGACCTCGGCGGTCATCTGCTCGCTGGCAGTGGCAAATTCGGCTTTATTGAGATCGACCTCGTCCCAGTGGGTGACTCCAGTCACACCTTCAATGTCAGCGCTGATGAATACCTTCATGGTTTACTCCTTAACTTATGCCTATATAGAAAGATTATAGCTTTTTTCTATAGAAACAGACCACACTTATGCCCCTAAAACCAACAAAAGCGGCGTCAACATCAGCGGGCTCAAGAGGGTGGAGGCAAACACGGCCGTAGTCACAAAGGCGGGTTCGGCATCGTACCCAGTCGCAAGGATGGAAAAAGCACCGCTATAAAGAAACCAACGCCCAGTCACTTAGGTCAAGTACCTGGGCGTTCAACATCTATGCGATTGTGAATTTTTTTGTGTGAAAAACTTAGGGATAGATGAACTGCCCGGCGTAGATCCGATTGGCATTGGGAATACCGTTACGCCCTTGCAGGTATGAAGTGCTGACGCCATAATAACGCGCAATCCCGCTCAGGGTATCACCGCGGCAGACGACGTAGTAGCTACCGTAGTACTCGCTGTAAGCCGGGCCGCAATAATAGTATCCGTAGTTATAATAACCACCGGGGACGTTCAGTACCTGTCCGGGGTAGATGCGGGAACCCACTCCCGGATTGGCTGCGTACATTTGAGACAAAGTGACTCCACAGCGCCGGGCAATCTTTGCCAGCCAGTCACCCCGCTGGACGACGTAGGTGCTGCCACAATAGCCGCTTGCAGCCGCATTGCTCGTGAACGCCAAGGAAGTGAACACCAAAACGAATACCACAATCACCTGGACAATGCGTTTGATAGACATTTTCTCCTCCTTTGTTGAAAAACGGGGATACCATATCCATTGTACAACTTTAGAGGTCAGATTTCTACCACCAATTTTATGCAATTGCTTTTTTTAACCGTGATTTGTGCCCCGCAGCAGGTCGGATGGAGTCACTAGGCTCCCAAAATCAATAATAGCGGCGTCAGCGTCAACGGGCTCAAGAGTGTGGTGGTAAATACGGCCGTGGTCACAAAAGCAGGTTCAGCATCATACTCAGTTGCCAGAATGGTCGCTAATACGGCCGTGGGCATGGAAGATTCCAATATACCGGCATTGTAGGCCATGCCACCCAATCCGAAGAGGGGCGCGAATAAGAGGCCAATCCCCAGGCCGCCCAGCAGGCGCATCCCAGTTGCCAGGAGCAGGGCGCGCACATCCTGAATATGATGATTGTTCTTTTGTAACTGTAACCCCAACACGATCAGCATGCCAGGGATGGCTGCATCACTCAACAGCGAAACAGTGCGGCTCAGTGGCAGCGGCAATTCCCAATCAAGAACCATGAAAATCAGCGCCAGGGGGACTACGTATACCACCGGGATTTTCAGCAATCCTTTGAGCGAGTCAGACAGGCTGGCCCTTCCCAGCGAGGCAATTGTCACGCCTACTGTATAGGTGAGAATCGCCGAGGTAACAAAAAACAGGCTGGCATAGGCCAGGGCCTTTTCCCCGAAGGCAAACAGGTTAAGCGACAGGCCGTAGTTCCCGGCGTTGAGCGACAGCGTACAGAGCAGGACAGCGGCCAGCATTTTGCGTTCCAGTCTGAACAGGCGGCCCAGGATCCAGGTGATGGCACCAACCGTCAGGATGGAGGTCAACGCGAATCCGACCATGCGCAGCATATCAGCGCCCTCGAACTGGCTCGCCGTCAACAAATCGAAAAGCAGGCAAGGGCTGAACAGATAGAAAACGACCCGGGAAATCGAGCGGGCTTCTACCTTGAGCCACTTCCCGGCAAGATATCCAGCCCCTGCCACCAGCAAGATTGGCAGCAGGTTATCGGCAAAGAGTCTGAGCAGGGCGATCAAACTAGGCAGCCTTCAACGGAGGGCATTTACAGGCAATCCCTTCTCCCAGGGTCTCAGCCCAACAATTCGAAGAAGAGATGCACCCAGAAGTTTCCTGTTCGCCAGCTTTCATCAGATTGGGGAAGTTGGGATCATTAATTAACGGACGGCACAAAGCCACAAAATCTGCATCCCCGCTGGAAAGCACTTCTTCCATCACCCCTTTTGAACGCATGCCTCCCACCATGATCAGGGGCAGATCGGTTTTCTTTCGGGCAAGCTGCACCAGCGGACGGAAATAAGCCTCCCGGGATGCATTCCTGATTCCTTTCCGGACGCTATTAGCCTGCACCCCGCCACTGATTTCGACTGCATCCAGGCCCATGTCAGCCATCAGGGCGATCACTTCCGCGCCCATCTCAGCGGTCAAGCCCCCCTTCAGGCCATCTTTCATCCCGAATTTGATGAAGACCGGACACTCCTCACCGACCTGCTCACGCACAGAGAAAACCACTTCACGCAAGAAGCGCGTGCGCCCTTGAAGGTCGCCGCCCCACTCATCGCTGCGTCGATTGGTATAGGGGGAGATGAATTGACTAATCAGATACCCGTGCGCGGCATGGATCTGGACCGCGTCAAAGCCGGCTTCCTTCGCCCTGCGAGCGGCCTGAGCATACGCTTTGACCAGCATCTTGATCTCATCGGTTGTCATTTCTCGGGCAGGCTGATCCAGAAAAATTTCGTCAATGGCTGAAGGCGCAATGGTCTCGTCCACAGCTTCCCTGTGACATTGCATACCACCATGATTAATCTGCACAGCAATCTTGCCACCTGCCGCGTGGACTGCATCTGCACAGTCTTTTAGCGAAGGGATCAGATCATCTGAGTAGAGGCCCGTCATTTCAGGATGGCATTTTCCAGATGGATGCACATACATATGCCCGCTGATGATCAAACCCGTCCCACCTTTTGCAAGTGCAACCCAGAGAGATTTGAGCTGCTTCCTGGGGCTGCCATCCAGATTACTGGCCATTCTTTCTGCAGTGGCTGAACGGATAATACGATTTGGTATTTCCAGGCTTCCGATTTTTGCAGGGGTGAAGAGGCTGCTCATTGTTTTCCTCCATGGGTTAATGACTATTAAGGTTAGTATAAATCAAAGTTTCTTTTATTTGATCAATTCGAAGTAAAATATTCGCATGCGTTATCAAGGTATGGTCATTCGGCCTCCCAGCGAAGCGAATAGTTATATTCTCCAAATCACTTATGGATGTTCCCATAACCGTTGTACCTTTTGTGGCACATTCCTTGATAAACCTTTTCGCCCCCGGAACCTTGATGAAGTGTTGGAAGATATTGAGCTGGCCGAAGATGTGATCCCCGCTACGCGGCGTGTTTTCCTCGCTGATGGGGATGCGTTGGTCTTGCCCGCAAATCGCCTGATAACAATTCTGGATAAATTGCAGGCAAGCTTTCCCCGTCTTGAGCGCGTCGGGATCTATGCAAATGCCCGCGACCTTATAAATAAAACCCCTTCGGAACTAAAAACCCTCAAGGAAAAGGGGTTGGGCATTGTTTATATAGGGTTGGAGAGTGGCAGCGATGAGATTCTGACTCAAATCGAGAAGGGTGCAACCGCTGCAGAAATGATCACAGCTGCACAAAAAGCCAGAGAAGCCGGGATGCTTCTCTCTGTGATCGGGATTCTGGGACTCGGCGGCCCTGACCTTTCAGCACGGCACGCCACTGAAACTGGACGTGTAGTTGCTGAAATGGACCCGGATTATTTCTCTATGCTGACGTTGATGCTTGAACCCAGAACCAAATTGCACGCACAGTGGCAGGCGGGAGAATTCCAATTGCTTGACCCAACTGCGATGTTGACGGAATTACGTCAGGTGCTGGAGAATTTGAATGGGCTTAGCAGATGTGTGCTTCGCACCAATCACGCCTCTAACTATCTCCCGCTCAAAGGAACACTCCCACAGGATAAAGCCCGCTTATTGGCAATGCTGGATGACGCGCTCGCCCGTGGGCAGGATGCGCTGCGGCCAGAGAGTTGGCGGGGATTGTAGTAGAGGGTTTACAGGGAATATTTATCTATCTATATCCGAATCTTGTGATCAATGTTTCCACATAACGTGACTTGAACTGCTCAGTGGCCATCGAACGTTTGAGTGGCGGCAATCGCAGGATAACGCCCAGAACAGCCGCCAGCGCGCGGTGGTTCCACAGCACTCGGTTATCAAAGATCAGGTTTTGCAATTCGCCGCGCTCGATCGCCATTATAATTACGCGATGGGTGGAATTAAGCGGAGTGACGACACGCTCCGGACGTGAGCGCAGGGATAGACTTTCTTTTGTGCAGGTGCGGACGCACACTCCACAACCCAGGCAAAGATCTTCGTTCGCTTTTGCTTTTTTCATTTTAGGGTTATTTGGATCGTTGGTGGAAACCAACGTCATGGCTTCCACCGGGCAGGCGTTAACGCATTTTCCACAGCCATTACACTCGTTTTCTTCCACGACCGGCAGAAAGTTGGTGGTGTGCACCGGGTTGAGCATCCCAAACCGGCGGGCGGCGATCATGGCTTCGCAACAGCATCCACAACAGTTGCAGATAAAATTGACGCGTTCCCGCACGTTCTCACCGAACTGCACCAGATTGCGTTCATAGGCCTGCTGGAGCAGATCCATGCCCTCGCTCACGTCCACCAGCCGGGCGTAGCCATGACGCGCTAGTGCGGCGGCGGAATTGTTGAAGGTCATGCAGATGTTCATGGGCGCATCGCATTCGCGGTCCACGTGCTGCATCTTGTGGCGGCAGTAGCACACCCCGATACCGCGATGCGTGGCCGTTTGTATCACTTCGCTGGCGCGCTCGTAGTCCAGCACATGCAGGGCGTTCTCGTTTGAGAGTACCGGCTCGTGGACGAAGACACGTCCCAGTTGGGTTTCGCCGTCTGTGAACAGTTCACGGATGAAATCTTCTTCCACGTTGCAATACTCGTAAAACAATTCCCCCAGAACTTTCTGATCTACATCGCCGCGCAGGCGCATCATCGAGAATTCGAAAAAGCCGGCCATGGGCGGTGGCAGAACATAGGTGGTTTCCCCGTCCGCTTCGATATCCACCAGAATGGCGCGGCTGGATAGTTCATCCAATACCTTTTGGGTTTCAGCCAGGTCCATTTTCCAGATCAGGCTGGCCTTTTTGGCCGTGAAGGGTTTGATCGGCAGCAGAGCAACCAACTCTGCTTCGCGCTGGCTGAACAAGATCTCCAAAATCTTGTAGAGCGTTTCAGACGGCGGCGCTCCTTGCGGAAAACGATTCAAGCGCTCGACCAGTTCGCTGTATCCGGATTTTAAGCTGGTGTGTGACATAGCGGCCTGCCCTCCATTCTGTCTATGGACAATGCGATACTTAACTATAGCTAGAATTATTGAAGCAGGCAACAATCATTTTTCCCCTTTGGATGTGATATTTTTCCTTTATGTTAGACCCTAAGGGATTTGGAATCCCTTAGGGTCTAATCTACGGTCTAATCGCATACAAACGAAAAAGTCGCCAACTTTCGTTGACAACTGAAGTTTTACTCTTTCTGATTTTTCTCTCTGAACCAGTTTGTTTGTTGTCGCGCGCGTGTGACAGGCTCAGTGTACACCATGGGCAACAGGAAGTAAAACGTGCTACCTCGTTCCAATTGGCTTTCAACGCCTACTTCACCTCCCAGCTTTTCAACCACTTGTGCCACGATCGAGAGTCCCAGGCCGTGACCTTCAGCACGTACCTGGTCTAGCCGCGTGAATTGGTTGAACAATTGCGCCTGGCCTTCAGACGAGATACCTTTGCCGTTATCCCTGACCCAGAAGCGGGCCAGCTTGCGTCCGTTGGGGAAGGTTTTGTATTCCGCATCCGCGCCCAGTTCAATGCGGGCAGGTTTTCCACCGTATTTGATAGCGTTGCTGAGGTAATTGATCCATACTTCTTCGATCCAGGGTGCGTATCCCACTACCACTGGCCAGGAGGAAGCGTCCGGCACGATCAGCTCAGCATTTGCATCCGCAATAACACTCCACAGCCGCTGCCTGGCTGCACCGACCACACCGCCCATCTGGATAGGCCCGGTTTTGACATTCGTCTGACGCACGGCTGCCAACAACAGCAGTTCCTGGATAATGTTGTTCATATTCAGGCTGGTTCTCACAATGGCCTGCAACGCTTCTTTCTGCTGTTCAGGCGGAATGCGCGCGCGAGAATCTGACAGCATAGACGCAAATCCCAGAATGGCCGTCAGGGGTGTTTTCAAGTCATGTGCCACATTCTGGGCAAATGACTTTGAGTCTTTGAGCAACTGGTCTTTTTCTGATTCATCTTTTTCTAAAACGGTCTGCACCAGATAATCAACCTGCGATTCCTTCCTGGCGAGATCGTATACGGCATCATCCAGTTCGAGTAAGGAAACCATAACCACATAGGATAATGGTCCGCCCAACGCCAACGCAATCAGGATAGCAACCAGGAACATTTCCGGTTGGAAGCTCGTGCGAGCCAGCATCTGGATGCCCCCAGCCAGGAGCACCGCCAGAAATACGGACGCCACGGTTAAAATCAGGGCTCCACCCAATACCCCAAATCTCTTTAAACCCTTAATCCACTTCATCGATCACTCTCGCAAATTCTTATAGAATTTTCTTTGAACCTATCTGTAAAATCTGCTCAAGACGGCGTCCTGCCACCGAGGAAAGCGGCTCGAGCATTTTTCGGTTTAATTACGATCAATTATAGCAAGCTATGGCTTGCGGCGAACTTTCAATAAAGCAATTTTTGTGGGGTGATTGAATGGTGCAGGATCGCTTACAAAATCCCCAATGCGCGTTTCCGGATAGCCAGTAAAATCTTCGGGCACGGGGATGGTGCTTTCCACACGCAAGTATCCATCCGCGCACAGCTCTTCCAACATGGCCATGTATTCTCCCCCACTCAGGAACAGCGCATTGTTGACAGCCACCAGCCAGCCGCCATCCGCGATCAGCGGGCGTACTTTGTTGATCAGGCGCTTGCTATCTGCCAAATCCACTGTGCCTTTATCGGTTGCGGCGAAGAAAGGCGGGTCAAGAAAAATGCAGTCGAAAAGTGCACCGCTCCGTTTCAGGCGGCTCACACCCGGGAAAAAATCGCCGCTGATGAAATCCTTTTTGTCGATTGGGAAACCATTCAGCGTATAAGATGTTTTGGCGACGTTCAAGAATTTGCGGTTCAGATCCAGATGGACAATCCGCTTCGCACCGCTCCCCCTAGCTGCTACCCCTAAACTGCCCGTGTAAGCAAAGGTGTTTAGTACCGTTTTCCCCCGCAGGTTATCAATAGCCCATTTTCGCAAATTACGCGTATCGAGATACAAGCTTGCATCGCGGCTCATCATCAGGTCAACGGCGTACCAAAATCCATGCTCACAGATTTTACGATCAGGCGTATCGCCTTCGATGACCTTTCCTCGACGCTCGTCAGAGCGAGAGCTATTTCGGGTTTTGAGAACAACTGTCCGCAGCCAGGGCAGGTTCGAGTGCAGGAAGGTGCGGGCTGCCTCTACAGCGAGATGGCCGTCTGCAGGTTTGTCAGCATAATTGTAGATGACCAGCGTCCGGGCGTAGACGTCCACCACTAGATCAGGGTAGCCTTCATAAAAGCCGTTGAACAGCCTGAATGCGAACTCGTGCCGTTCGTCCAGCAAGTCTGCCCGAGCAGCTAAAGCGTGTTCCAGAAACGCTTTTATAGTGACGCTATCCATATTGGATTAAGTTGATCGAGTTGTTTGAATATTTTCCAGCAGTTCGTCCACAAGCTTGCGGTATTGCTTAACTCCCCGGCTGTTTTTAGTGGGGAATCCCAAGATGGCTGTTTTTCGCATTTCGGTGTCGATTTCAATCATCGTATTGAAAATCCCTGCACCGAATGTGTGGTTGAGTTGGTTTTTGATACTATGGTGAACGCGGTTGCGCCTGTCGAAGAGCGTGATTAAAATCCGGTAGGGTATACCGGGATTGCCCTCCTGCCGCACAACTCCGATCAGATCCATCATATCTTTGAGCGCAAAAGCAGAAAAGAATTCCGCCTGCGAAGGGATGATGAGGAAATCTGAAACCAACAGCGTGCTAACCATGATTTTTCCTATGGCTGGCGGACAATCGATGATGACATAATCGTAAGACAACGATCGCATAACGCGCAAATCCTGACTGAGAAAATAATCATCATCCCCCGTATTGACTTGCACCTGGTAAACATCGTTGACTATCAAGGTGCGAGCGAAGACCAGGTCGAGATTTTCATGTTCGGTTTGATAGGAATCCTTGGCAAATATAGTTCCACCTGTTGCCAAACCGAAGTTTGGAGTTGGCATTTCATGCGGTTTGTATCCAAGCGAAAGGGTCAGATTACCCTGTGGGTCAAGATCTACAAACAGGACCTTGTAGCCTTTCTGTGCCAGGATTGTGCCAATGGATAAAGTAGTTGTCGTCTTCCCAACACCTCCTTTTTCATTGGCAATCGCGATCACAAAGGGTTGCTTGGCTTCATCCGTGACCGACATTATGTCCTACCTCTCACTCCAGATTTCTCCAACTAACGATATATGTAGTCAGGGCATCGGGATATTGGTCGAGTTCATTTTCCACGATCCACTCGCCATTCAATCCCAATTCCTTTGCGGTTAGTTCAAAATGACACATGGCGATGCCCATGTCAAGGCGCTGCAGGTCGCACAGATTTAGGATGCGCTTGACTGGATCATCGTAGTAGCCTGGCGTACGTCGCAGGTAAAAGCGCCAGAACTCATTATAGTTCAGAATCCGCCAGGGTTGTTTGTTGGAGGCTGACGGCCCCAGGCGAACCATCTCCAGCACGGTGGCGTATTCTGCAGCTTCATTGCGAATTAATGGAACATCCAGCGTAAAGTTTGTGAACAACTTTTCCCACGGCAGACGTCGATCGGAGCTCGCTGTTCGACTGGCGATCCCTTGTCGTTTTTGCCCAGGGTTGGCATATTCGCCAACGGAGGTCACTGCCGGTATGGTCTCGCCATCATTTAATTTCACTTTTCTGGCAAAGCTGCTCTTGGTAAACGTGCCACCCAGCCAGCAGGTTCCCAAGTTCAGCCCTGTGGCAAATAAGATTATGGCTTCCATCAGATAGCCAAAGTCTTCAAGGCCATATTCTGTGGAAGGCATTGCGCCTACGATAAAGGCGGGGGAATTCTTGATGAAACCATAAGTACCAAGCCCACGTAAAGACTTTCTGTCTGTTTCTGTAGCAGCTGCCAGGTCAAAGCGAGGACGCGTGCCAAACGGTCCGGGCGGAAGCGCTTCAAGAAACGCCTGGAGTTGTTTCCGTTTATCCGCACGGATCGGCTCTCGAAGATAAGACCGGCACGAAAAACGTTGACGGATGATTTCAGTGATGGGAACGTTGAATTTAAACATATTGCTATTATACGTTGTTGGAGCGCATTGGCAGGCACATCCAACTATGTACAGGTATAATCAGCTCGGAGGAATCCTATGCCAAGACCATCTACATTTTCAGTCGTTGGCTGCGACCTGGATGAAGGAGCCTGGGGCGTAGCGGTGGCATCCAAATTTCCAGCCGTGGGTGCAGTTGTTCCCTGGGCACAGGCAGGTGCCGGGGCGGTTGCTACCCAGTCATATGCAAACACTTCCTTTGGCCCGCGTGGACTGGAGTTAATGGCATCCGGCTTGTCCGCTGAAGCGACACTGGCTGAATTGCTGAAAGACGACGATCAGCGCGAGCAGCGCCAGGTTGGGCTGGTGGATGCGCAGGGTCATGCCGCAACGTTCACCGGCTACGAATGCTTCGACTGGGCTGGCGGGCTGACAGGTCCCGGTTATGCCATTCAGGGCAATATTCTGACGGGAGAACAGGTTGTCGTCGCGATGCAAAAGGCTTTTGTAGAAACCAAAGGCAGCCTCCCTTCTCGTTTGTATGCCGCACTGCTGGCCGGGGATCGCGCTGGTGGCGACCGGCGTGGACGACAATCGTCGGCCATCTATGTGGTCAAGCCCGAAGGCGGTTATGGCGGCTACATAGACCGTTGGATCGATTACCGCGTGGACGACCACGAAGACCCGGTGTTAAGGTTGGGCGAATTGCTTGAAATGCACGAGCTGTATTTTGGCGAAAGCGATGAGAAAGATCGTGTCCTGTTGAAGGGCGAACCTTTGCAGGAGTTACAGGAGATCGTTATCCGTCTGGGCTACATGGAAGGCAAAGCTGACGGCACTTTTGATGAACTGACCAAAGCCGCCCTACGGGCTTTTACAGGCAACGAAAACTTTGAAGAACGTTGTGATTTGGATGCAGGCTGGATGGATAAGCCTGTGCTTGAATATTTGTTGAAAAAATTCACCACAGATAAACGGGGATGAACACAGATTATGAATTTACCAAACATCAAAGCATTGATCCTCGACATGGACGGTGTACTCTGGCGCGACAATGCACCCATCGGCGATCTGCCCGCTATATTTGCCCGTATCTGCGAGCGCGGACTCAAAGTTGCATTGGCGACCAACAATGCAACTCGGACAGTTCATGAACATCTGGAAAAGATTGGCGGGTTCGGAGTGAGATTACAGCCCTGGCAGATCATTTCGTCTGCTGCTGCGGCAGCTAACGTTTTGAGCAATAACTTCCCAAACGGTGGATCAGTATTCATCGTAGGCGAGAACGGCATCCAACGTGCGCTTGAAGAACGTGGTTTCACGCCCATCATTGACCCAGATGATGAAACTAGGCCTGTGGCAGTTGTCGGCGGGATCGACCGTGCCATCACATACCAGAAGCTGCGGCGCGCTACCCTGCACATCCGCGCGGGAATCCCATTTTACGGCACCAATCCTGATAAATCCTTCCCCACCCCAGAGGGGCTGATCCCCGGCGCAGGCGCGATCCTGGCCTCTATCGAAGCTGCTACGGATGTGAAGCCGATCATCATTGGCAAACCAGAACCAGCCATGATGTATATGGCGTTGGAGAAACTTGGCACTACGCCTGAAGAAACGCTGGTTGTTGGCGACCGTTTGGAAACCGACATCGCCGCTGGACAGGCTGCTGGCTGCAAGACGGCGCTGGTGTTGAGCGGGGTATCTACTCGTGAGCAAGCTGAGAAGTGGATACCTGCGCCTGACTTTATCATTGACGATCTGAGCACATTATTACAGTGATGTTTGGTGTTGCTGCTCTTGCAGGGACTTAGCCTCTGCAAGAGCATGAAGGAATATGAGTTTATATGTCTGAGCTACCTTTTATTTACGATCTGGAACATTCCGATCTGAAAAATCTTCTCGCTGAACTTGATCAGCCCTCCTATCGTGCAGATCAAATCTGGCAGGGGCTATACAAAAATCTCTGGAACACGCCAGATGAGTTCACCAATCTTCCCAAAACCTTACGGGAGCTGTTGGAACAATCAGTGCGCTTTGAAGCGCTCAAACCGGTCAAATATCTTGACTCGTCAGACGGGCAAACACGTAAAACGCTATTTCACATGCACGATAACCGCTTGATCGAAGCTGTGCTGATGAAGTATGACCCCTCCACGCACAAGGGTCAGGGTCGCCGGACGCTGTGCATTTCGTCTCAGGCTGGTTGCGCCATGGGCTGTGTCTTCTGCGCCACGGGGCAGATGGGTTTCAAGCGGCATCTCACCAGTGGCGAGATCGTTGCTCAGGTCATGTACTATGCGCGCATGCTGCATGATCAGGATGAAACCGTTACCAACATCGTTTTAATGGGGATGGGCGAACCCTTCCATAATTATGACAATACAATGGCTGCAATTGACCGACTGAATGATCCGGATGGCTACGCCTTCGGCGCGCGGCGCTTCACCATCTCGACCGTGGGCTTGGTCTCAAAAATCAGGCAGTTTGCCGACGAAAAGCGACAGGTCAACCTGGCAATATCACTGCACGCTGCAGATGATGAAGAACGTGACAAGATCATGCCGGTCAATAAACGAAACAACATCAGTAAACTGTTGGAAGCCTGCCGTTATTACGTAGATCAGACCAGTCGCCGCATTACCTTTGAATGGGCGCTGATCAGCGGCGTGAACGACACCGAAGAAGTGGCCCGCAAATTAGCATCCCGTCTCAAAGGGTTGATGTGCCACGTTAATGCTATCCCCCTCAACCCAACCACCGGCTATCAGGGCCGGGCGACAGATCGTCAGAGCGCTGCCAAGTTCAAAGCAACGCTGGAGCAGGCCGGAATTCCGTGCACGATTCGCATGCGTCGGGGAATTGATATCCAGGCTGGGTGTGGTCAGTTAGCTGGTTCCGGTATTGATTGATTTTTAGTTTAATTTTGAAGATTATTCTCTGCAATTTAGTGACTATGCGCAACTTGTTATTATTATCAAGAAATGAAGGTTTTCCGGGGGAAGCGCGTTAATAAAGTAGATGACTTCATGAAGGAAGAACGGGCCGGGCTAATTGCTGACTGCATCAATGGAAATGAAACTGCCATCGCGCAGTTGATCCAGGAGTATCAGCTTGGCGTATTCAGGCTCACACTTTCCATCCTAAATGATCCAGATGAAGCCAATGAGGCCACACAGGACACTTTTATTGCGGCGCTTCGGTCTCTGAAATCCTATCGCGAGATTTCATCCTTCAAAGCCTGGCTCTACAAAATAGCGCTCAATATCAGCCGCAGCCGGTTGAGAAAGAGAAATGCGATTGAACACCTGCAACGCACACTTGCATCCATTTTTGAAGCTCAATCCCAGAACTCCCCTTCTCCAGAGGAGGTTGTTATCCACAACGAAGAAGATGATGCAATCTGGAAGGCTCTTGATAAGCTCGGCGAGAAACACCGCACTCCACTGGTGTTGCGTTATTACCATGATTTGTCAATTGCGGAAATCGCAGAAATCACAGGTATTAAAGAAGGTACTGCACACTCGCGACTGTCGATTGGGCGCGAAAGACTCCGTATACATCTTGAAGATCAGCGTAGGAATATCGGAAAATAACTAATGTCCAAAATTACCCACCAGAGAGCACAAGCACTATTGCAAATAGCTGCTGACCAAATGCTGAAGCCAGCCGAGAAATCAGCACTAGCCGCGCATTTGACAGAGTGTAAGGAATGTAGTGCTTACGCAAACAACCTTTCAACCTTGGAGACAAGTTTACGCAGAATTTTTCATGCAAATTGGGATACCCAGCACTCTAATCTAAATCTTCAAAAAATCATCAATCCATCTCCAACGAAACTGCTATGGAATATTTTATTTGGTCAAATGGGAGCCATGGGAAAGGCAACAATTGTCGCAGCCCTGTTGCTAGGGTATTTTGTAATTGCTAATCTCTTTGGAACTCGATTGCCAATCTTGAGCGATGAAACCGCAACAACATTACCAATCCCAAATGAATTCGCACCCGTTTACTCCGCATCACCCACCCCATCCGCTCAATTCTCCTTAACTGGATCGACATCGCAGGCATGCGAAACATCCATCTATCTCGTTCAAGAAAATGATACACTCGCAAGCATTGCACTCCAGCACGGGATAACGCAAGAAACAATTCTCGAGCACAACAATTTGATCTCAAGTACAGTATTCACCGGGATGGAACTGGCTATCCCGCTTTGCAACAACACTCCCTCGCACACAGCTACACTCACCGAGAATATGATAACAATTACCCCAATAAACGAAACGCTATTTCCTACCCAGCCGCAATAGCATAGCCCACACGGCCACACACTATAGCTTGCCAGAAATGTGACAATAAAGTATAAGTCACGCATTCCGAGTAAAGAGAGATTTATGAGCACCGAAAAACAACATTGGCTTGAACGCCCCATACATCCCGCTCTGCCGGGTATTACAAACGAGATCATTCTTTTTGCAGCTATCATCGTGGTCACCATTATCACGCGTTTCTATGATTTGGAAACACGCGTCATGAGCCATGACGAAAGCCTGCACACCTACTTCTCCTGGCTGTTCTACCGTGGACAAGGGTACCAACACAGCCCCATGATGCACGGCCCGCTGCAATTCCACTTGCTGTCCCTATCATATTTTCTCTTCGGTGTGACCGACTTCACCGCCCGTATCCCGGCTGTGTTATTCAGCATCGCCACAGTCTGGATGGTCTGGTGCTGGCGGCGTTATCTTGGCAAAACCGGCGCCATTATTGCCGGTTTCCTGATGGTCATCTCGCCATACATGCTGTACTACGGGCGCTATGTCCGCAATGAGGCCTTTGCGGGATTCGCCGGAATCCTGCTGCTTTTTGCCATTCTGCGTTACCTTGAAAATGGTAACAAACGCTATCTATATCTGGTCTCTCTTTCACTAGTCATTCACTTCACTGCCAAAGAGACCGCTTTTATTTATGCTGCGCAGGCTCTGCTTTTCCTGGCGATTTACTTTATCGCCCAGGTCACCCACAACCCCTGGGAAGAGAATGAAAAGCAATTCCGCATGTTTATTATCTTGCTTGCGGTCAGCATTCTACTCATCGGCGGCGCACTTGGCTACAGCTTTTATGAACGGGCTGGTGACACATTGACAAGTATCGAAACCGCCATGCCAGCCGACCCGACAATGCCTCAATCACCGTTGGCTATGCCAGAAAACGGTTTTTCAGTAACAAATATCCTAATCATCATCGGTGCACTTTTCCTGATTGGGGCACTGACAGCACTCATCCGCGGATATGGCTGGGAAAAACTCAAGGCCGAACACTCCTTTGGCTTGATCATCCTGATCGGCACACTGGTGCTACCCATGCTGGCTCCCTTCCCGATCAAGTTCACAGAGGGCTGGCTGCATGTCACCATCCCTACGACCGCCCCCGAAATTGATGCGTTGCTAGCTAGCCAGGATCTTTTCCTGGGAATGCCACGCGAATTTGCTATTATCGGTCTTTTCCTTGCGGTATTGTTTACGCTCTCTATCGCTGTCGGCTTGCTGTGGAGTCGCGATTGGTGGAAGCCCGCTCTGCTGTTTTGGAGCATTTTTACAGTTCTATACACATCCGTTTTTACAAACAGTGACGGTTTCTTCACTGGCCTGATCGGCTCGCTGGGCTACTGGTTGGTACAGCAGGGTGTGGAGCGTGGTAGCCAACCCTGGTATTACTATGTGTTGATACAGATCCCGATCTATGAATTCCTGACCGCTCTGGGAACGTTATTGGCAGTTTATCTTGGAATCAAGAAACTAGCTATAGTCTCACGAAACAGGCTTGATTCCGTTGAACAACAAGAACAGGATGAAGACCAACCGGACGAGCTCGCATCAAGCATAGACATCGAGCCTGCTCCCGTTGCAGACACCGAAACTGACCCCGAAAGCGAATCAGTCGAACGTAACTTCTCAAACACCTTTGGCTTGCTTTTGTGGTGGATCGTGACCAGCATCATCGCACTAAGCTATGCAGGTGAGCGCATGCCCTGGCTGACCTATCACATGGCCTGGCCAATGGTGCTGCTCGCAGGCTGGGGAATCGCCCAATTAATCGAAAACATAAGTTGGAGTAAGTTGCGCCCAACACAGACTGCCTTGTCTTTGCTCATCACAATCCTCTTTGTGATAGGCTTGTTCAGCAGCATTTCGTCCCTGCTAGGACCCACCCCCCCATTCCAGGGCAAAGACTTATCCCAATTACAGGCAACTTCGGCATTCCTGTTTCCAGCCATTTTAACTCTCGCCAGTGCCATTGGGTTGGTTTACGTCCAGAAGGACGAATCAGCGGGCTTGATGAAGGTTGCGCTGACCATCCTCTTCGTCATGGGACTGGTAGGCTCAGCTTTCCTGGCGCTCAGCATACCCACCGATATCTCGGCACAGGCTTCAACAATTGCTGGAAGTATCATCAGGTTGATTGTCATCATCATCGTCACAATAGCCAGCCTGGTTGGTTTGTATTTGCTGCGTAACCACGACAGTGGGGCCTTCCCAAGTCTGGTAACGATAACCATCTTTGGTTTTCTGACCATCCTGACCATACGGGCTTCCTTTCGGGCAGCCTACATTAACTATGATAGCGCTAAGGAATATCTGGTATATGCGCATGGCGCAACCGGTATCAAGCAGGTGATGGCTCAGGCAGAAGAGATTTCGCAACGTACGACAGGCGGCATGGGCTTGGCGCTTTCCTACGATGCCAGCGCGCCAGATACGGGCGTTTCATGGCCGTTTGTATGGTACCTGCGGGATTATAGCAACCAGCGTTCCTTTGACCAGCCAACCAAGGCTTTGCGGGATTCGGTTTTTATAGTTGTGGATGCCAAGAACTTCGACAAGATCGAGCCGGCATTGGGTCCCGGGTTTTACCGCTTTGACTATATTCGTATGTGGTGGCCCAGCCAGGATTACTTTGGGCTAACCATAGATCGCATTGTTGAAGCTTTACGCAACCAGCAAGTACGAAGCGGCATCTGGGATATTTGGTTCGACCGGGATTACACACAGTATGCAGCCGCATATGGTCGCACCGACCTTACCCCAACCACTTGGCAGCCCGCCGACCAAATGCGCTTGTACATCCGAAAGGATATCGCAGCCCAGATTTGGAATTATGGCGTGGTCCCGACTGAAACTATTGACATCGTTGACCCGACCGAGGGCAAAGATGAGATCATCGCCGCAGATCTGATGTTGGATGCAACACAGGCTAACCCAGTCATCTTGAATACACCACGTTCCCTGGCCTTCGCACCCGACGGCACGTTTTATGTAGCAGATTCTCAAAATCACCGCATCGTCCACCTTGATGCGGATGGAAATCTGCTCGAGACATGGGGAAGCGTATCTCCAGGTTGTCCTTACTTCGGCGGCCCGTCAGGGAATCCCCCGCTGGAGACGTTCTGTGAACCCTGGGGGGTGGCGGTTAGCGCAGATGGTTCGGTTTACGTCAGTGATACGTGGAATTACCGTATCATGAAATTCACGCCTGACGGAAAACTTATCACAAGCTGGAGTCAATATGGTAGTGGGGATCAGCCTGTCACGTTTTATGGTCCGCGCGGGTTGGCGGTAGACGCTGAAGGGAACGTCTATGTGGCCGATACCGGAAACAAGCACATCGTGGTGTTTGATGCGGATGGGAATTACCTAACCGAGTTTGGCTCTGCCGGGTTAGATCCGGGTCAATTTGATGAGCCGGTTGGCGTAGCAGTCGATCAAAACGGCACAGTCTACGTTACGGATACCTGGAACCAGCGCGTGCAAACCTTTGAGCCGTCTGATGACAAATCATTCTTCTTCCCAACTAAGCAGTGGGAAGTATTCGGTTGGTACGGTCAATCGCTGGATAACAAGCCTTTCATTGCAGTCAACGCAGACGGACATGTATTCGTGACCGATCCAGAACAATATCGAATTATCGAGTTCACAGGGGAGGGGGAGGTAGTTCGCACCTGGGGAGATTTTGGCAACACGATGACCACCTTCGGCCTGGCATCAGGTATCGCGGTGGATGCGGAGGGGCACATCTGGGTGACAGACAGTGTGTATAACCGCATAATGCGGTTCACGTTACCCTAACCAAAATCGCCCCGCAAAAACCTGCGGGGCGATTTTTTCGTGATGTTATAATTAGCGTGGTTTCAAACAAAATACAAAGATCAATTCCAAGGGAGAGTTCATGAAACTCCACGAATATCAATCAAAACAGATTTTTGCAAAGTACGGCGTCCCAATTCCAAAGGGACGCGTTGCATCTACCGCCAGTGAAGCGCGGCAGATCGCCGAAGAATTAGGCGGCCGCGTTGTGGTTAAATCGCAGGTGCTGGTGGGCGGGCGCGGAAAAGCAGGCGGCATCAAAGTTGCCAAAAGCCCCGCTGAGGCTGAGCAGTTCGCTACGCAGATCTTGGCGATGGAAATCAAGGGCTTGCCGGTGCGCAAGGTGCTCATTGATGAAGCCTCGGCTATCGAACAGGAAATCTACCTGGGCATCACCAACGACCGCGCCGCTCGGAAACCCGTGATGATGGCATCCGCTGCGGGCGGCGTAGACATCGAAGAAGTGGCTGCGACCGCCCCCGAGAAGATCATCAAGGTTCACATCGATCCACTGCTCGGTCTGCGTGATTACCAGGCGCGTGATATTGCCGCATCCATTGACCTGCCGCGCGAGAACTGGCGCGAGTTCGGTGTGATCGCTAACGGCCTATGGAAAGCTTACAAAGCGACTGACTCCACCCTGGCCGAGATCAACCCATTAGTCATCAACAAGGACAAGAAACTGGTCGCCCTCGACGGCAAGATGCTGATCGATGACAACGCGCTATTCCGCCTACCCGACCTGGCTGAGATGCGCGACATCGACGAAGAAGCCCCCTCCGAGACCGAAGCCCGCAAGTACGGACTCTCGTTCATTAAGCTGGACGGTGACATCGGCTGCATGGTCAACGGCGCTGGCCTGGCTATGACCAGTATGGACGTCATCAAGCTGTTCGGCGGCGAACCAGCCAACTTCCTTGACATCGGGGGCGGCGCGGGCGCGGACAAGGTTGCCGCAGCCATGCGCATTATCCTGTCTGACCCGAACGTCAAGGCGGTACTGTACAACATTTTCGGTGGCATCACCCGTTGTGACGAGGTTGCCAAAGGCATTCTGGCTGCGATGGAAGAAGTCAAGCCAAATGTGCCGATGGTGGTGCGATTGGTAGGAACCAACGCTGAAGAGGGTCGCGCCTTGTTGGCCGATGCCAATATGATCACTGCTGATACATTAGCCGACGCCGCTCAGAAAGCCGTCGCTGCTGCGAAGGGAGCCTAAGCCATGAGCGTATTAATTAATAAAAATACCCGCCTTTTAGTCCAGGGCATCACCGGTAACGAAGGACTCTTTCACACCACCCAGATGGTTGCATACGGAACAAACGTCGTCGCTGGTGTAACCCCCGGCAAAGGTGGCGAATGGGTGCTGGACGGCAAAGTACCGGTTTTTGATTCAGTTAAGATCGCGGTTGAAGCAACGGGAGCAAACACCTCGGTCATATTCGTTCCGGCGCGTTTTGCAGCTGATGCCATGTTCGAGGCTGCAGACGCAGGTATCCCGCTGATCGTGTGTATCACCGAGGGTGTTCCCGTCCAGGATATGATGCGGGTGCGCAACTATCTCGACCAGAAGAAAGTCCGTTTGGTGGGCCCCAACTGCCCCGGCCTGCTGACCCCTGGCGAAGCCAAGGTTGGCATCATCCCCGGCAACATCGCCATATCCGGCAACGTGGGCGTGGTCTCACGCTCCGGCACACTGACCTATGAAGTGCTGTACGCGATGAAGAACCTGGATATGGGCGCTTCGACCTGCGTAGGCATCGGCGGCGACCCAGTCAACGGAACCAACTTCATCGACGTGCTGGAGATGTTCGAGCACGACGCGCAGACCGAGAAAGTCATCATGATCGGCGAGATTGGCGGCACGGATGAAGAAAAAGCTGCCGAGTTCATCGCAGCCAAGATGACTAAGCCGGTGGCCAGTTTTATCGCCGGGCAGACCGCGCCTCCCGGAAAACGGATGGGGCACGCCGGTGCGATCATCGAAGGCGGAGCAGGCACGGCCGCAGACAAGATCGCTGCTCTCGAGGCGGCTGGAGTAAGAGTAGCAAAGCATCCGGAAGAGATACCCACATTATTAAAATAAAACACATTGTAGGGGCGGGTCTGAGATCCGCCCCTACATAAACATTAAATACACAGAGACGCCCTCACGGGCGTCTCTGCATGTATAATCAAACTAATGATTATTTGTGCGAGTCGATGTACTTGACTGCGCCACCCACAGTCGTGATCGACTGGGCGTCTTCGTCTGAGATCTCAGCGTTGAACTTATCCTCGAAGGCCATGATCAACTCGACCAGGTCGAGCGAATCGGCTTCCAGGTCATCGCGGAAACTGGCTTCCATCGTCACCTTGCCCTCGTCCACACCGAGCAGATCTACGATAATTGCCTTTACATCAGCATACGTATCAGACATAATGAACCTCCAGAATTGATTTCAATTGTATTGGCTGGCCTATTGTAATCCTAATAACAGACGTGTCAAGCAAGCCAGTATCATCCCATTTTGGGGACTTCATCCCCACAAGGGGATTCAATAGACAGGAACACTACCCCATGACAAAAGTTTCGCCCGAACCAGCCCCAATCGACCAGCGAAAATCCGACCACATCAAGATCAACCTGGAACAGGATGTTCGCTCCGCGCTGACCACCGGACTCGAAAACTATCACTTCACCCACGAGGCCCTTCCCGAACTGGATCTGGAACGCATCGACCCCAGTCTGAGCCTGTTCGGCAAGCGATTGGCTGCTCCCATCCTGATCAGCTCCATGACCGGCGGGACAGAGGAAGCCGGAGAGATCAACCAGCGGCTGGCCGAAGCTGCGCAGGAAGTCGGCGTCGCCATGGGAGTCGGCAGCCAGCGTGCTGCGCTGGAACACCCTGAACAGACTCCCACCTTCGCCATCACGCGTAAAGTCGCGCCGGACATTTTATTGTTCGCCAACCTGGGCGCGGTGCAGCTCAACTATGGTTATGGCGTGGACGAATGCCAACGCGCCGTGGACATGATCCAGGCGGATGCACTCATCCTGCACCTGAACCCCTTGCAGGAAGCCGTCCAGGATGCGGGTGATACCAATTTTGCGGGGTTGGCTAGTAAGATAGAAGGTGCATGTAAAAAGTTAGAAGTGCCTGTCATTGCCAAGGAAGTGGGTTGGGGCATCTCTGAGCGTACCGCCAAACTGCTGGGCGAGTGCGGCGTTACCGCCATCGACGTGGCCGGCGCGGGCGGGACAAGCTGGTCGCAGGTCGAGATGCACCGCGCGCCGGATGAGTTCACCCGTAAGCTGGCCGCGGCATTTGTCGGCTGGGGCATTCCCACCGCCGAGTCGATTCTGAATGTCAAACGCGTTACCCCCGAGATGACGATCTTCGCCAGCGGCGGCCTGAAAGATGGTCTCGACATTGCCAAGTGCATCGCGCTGGGCGCTATGCTTGGTGGCATGGCAGGGCAGTTCTTAAAAGCCGCGGCGGTCTCGACCGAGAAGACGGTTGAGATGATGAAGTTAACGAAGAGACAAATTGAGGTAACAATGTTCGCAGCAGGCGTTGGCAACCTGAATGAACTAAAGGAAAAAATCAACCTGTAGGGGTGACCTAATAGGTCGCCCCTGTTTCCAGAAATCACCATGCCATCAAAATTTGATCCCCAAAAACACCACCGCAGATCTATCCGTCTGAAGGGCCATGATTACACATCCGCAGGCGCATACTTCATCACAATTGTCACATACCAGCGAGAATGCCTATTTGGAGAAATCGTTAACGAGGAAATGATTCTGAATGATTACGGCCGCGTGGTAGATGAATTCTGGCGTGCCATCCCCAAACATTTTCCGAATGCTGAATTGGGCATGTTCGTGGTTATGCCAAATCACATTCATGGGATAATTGTTATCAACGAATTGCATTCACCCGTAGGGGCGACGCAATGCGTCGCCCCTACCACCACCGAACCCATCCAACCCCGCGGACCGAAACCCCGTTCCATAGGCGCAATTGTAGGATCATTCAAATCGGCCGTTTCATACCGGCTCAACAAACAATTCCATGTTACGAATATCTGGCAACGCAATTTCTATGAACACATTATCCGAAATGATGACGAATGGAATAAGATTCACCTCTACATCGAGGCCAACCCCGCCAACTGGAGGGATGACCTGGAAAACCCAATCAATGTCAAATCGCAATGATTTCACCTTCGCCAGCGGCGGCCTGAAAGACGGCCTCGACGTCGCCAAGTGCATTGCGCTGGGAGCAACACTCGCAGGCATGGCAGGTCAATTCCTGAAAGCTGCCGCGGTTTCGACCGAGAAGACGGTTGAGATGATAAAGTTAACAAAGCGGCAGATTGAAGTGACAATGTTTGCAGCGGGCGCGGGTACCTTAAATGACTTGAACGAACAGAGCATTGTAAGGAGGAAAATATGAATGTTAGTGAAATTATGAGCGCTATCAAGAAGGCAACAGCTTTTGACATCTTCTTGATCTCGTTCTTTGCGTTACCATTTGTGTATGA
>Ga0209536_100004457_pt1 | contig 22107 bp, 23 predicted proteins | sample DeeMarSeWOR28_12_FD_187461 | JGI IMG/M metagenome (GOLD analysis project Ga0209536, IMG submission 187461) | Marine sediment microbial communities from White Oak River estuary, North Carolina - WOR-2-8_12 (SPAdes) (version 2) | ecosystem: Environmental > Aquatic > Marine > Intertidal zone >... | reverse complement strand
ATTCACATGCACATCGGCCGGCGGCCCATCGCCGCCTTTGGCAACTCCGACGGCGACCTGCAGATGATTCAATGGACCACCGCCGGGTCGGGGGCGCGCTTCGGCCTCATCGTCCATCACACCGATGCCGAGCGCGAATATGCCTACGATCGTCAGTCTTCCGTTGGCCGTCTCGACAAGGCTCTTGAAGAGGCCAAGCGGCACGGCTGGACCGTCGTGGATATGAAGCAAGACTGGAAGCAGATATTTCCATAGGGTCGAATCGATGGGTCGCTATCCATGAGCATTGAAAATCAAACAATAATATTGATTTTTAAGGAAATAAAATGATTCCAAAATTTTATCATTACGTATGGTTGGCACTGTTCAGTGTCTTTTGGTTTGTTCCGGCAGCCTGGGGCGGCGGGGTCTGGCTCTATGAAGGCGGAACGCCGGATCTGGGCACCGCCGGCGCCGGGCGGGCGGCCCTGGCCGATGATGCCTCAACAGCCGGTACCAATCCGGCCGGCATGACACGCCTGGACCGTTCCCAGATGCTGTCGGCCGTGCAGGGACTCTATGTCAATGCCAAATTTGACACCCAGTCCTCCGGGTTCGGCGGCGGCGACGGCGGCAATGCCGGGGGATTTGTGCCCAGTGGCGGCCTGCATTACGTTCATCGCTTCACGGACGATTTCAGGTTCGGAATCAGCGCAGGCTCCTACTTCGGCCTGGGCGTCGACTACGGCGATGACTGGGCCGGCCGCTACTATACCACCGAAGCCGAGATGCTGATTTTCGGTGTCAACCCGGGTGCGGGTTACCGGGTCAACAAATGGTTATCCGTAGGAGCGGGGGTCAGCGTGCTTTACGCTACGCTGGACCAGAAAGCAGCCGTCAACAACGAGGTGACGGATCCGGGATTTGGGGACGGCGAGCTTAAAATTGAGAGCGATGATGTGGGATACGGCTTCAATTTAGGTCTAATGCTGACACCGCGAGAAGGCACCCGTTTCGGCCTCACCTACCGCTCTGAAGTGGATCTGGAATTCAAGGATGCGGCCTCGCTGAAGAATATCGGTCCGAACCTTGGGAACACTCTCGACGCATCCGGGATTACCGGCAGCAAGGTGGACATCGACATGACCCTCCCGCAGGCCCTGATGCTGAGTGCATACCACCGGTTGAACCCGCGCTGGGCCATCATGGGCAATATCGGCTGGCAGCAATGGAGCGAATTTGGCAAGCAGGATTTAACGCTGCGTTCAGAGAATGCGACCACCTTCACCAAGGATCTGGACTACGACGACACCTGGCATTTCGCTCTGGGCTTACAGTACCGGTTGGCCGACAACTGGCTGTGGTCGGTGGGGGCGGCTTACGACACCTCGCCTACCGATAAAGACACGCGTACACCCGATTTGCCTCTGGACCGGCAGATCCGGGTCGGGACCGGAATTCAATACAGCTGGAATGAGGACATCACCTTAGGCGCCGCCTATGAATATCTGGATGCGGGCGACGCCGAGATCGACCAGGCGGGCGGAAACCTTCAGGGGCCTCTCAAGGGGGACTACGACACCAACGCGATTCACTTTTTTGCCGTTAACCTGATCTGGAAGTTTTAATTTAGGATTGGATTAATAAAAGGCATTCACAACTTTCTAATTTTGTGGATAGCACGATTAATTTCCAGTTGTCATCTTTTAATGGCCGATTTGATTCGCAAAAGAAACATGAATATCAGAGCCACGAGCGTTAATCTTCGATATAAAACCGCATGATCGGACGGGTTTCAGAGCGGCGGGCGTATTCCTTAAATCCCACCTTCGTATAGGCCGAGGCCAGACCCGTCCAGGCAAAGGCATCCGGCATTTTGTCTTTTCTGGGTTCCACCGGATAGGCCTCGACGACCGTTCCTCCTTTCTTTTTAACATGTTCAACGGCGGCTTTTATTATCCGGGTGCTCACGCCCTTACGTCGAAATTGCTTGTCCACAAAAAGACAGGAGATCGACCATACCGGCAAATCATCGACCGGTTTGAGTATGCGTGAACGTTCAAGTGCCGGGAAGTGGTTGCGGGGAGCCACCGAACACCAGGCCGCCGGTTGGCCCTGAGAAAAGGCCAGAACGCCTGGGGTTTTCCCCGAGTCAATAATGGCCTTCATGGCTTTGCGGTTGCCAGCACCTTTCTGGCTTTCGAATTCTTTACGCGTCAGCCGCCAGAACATGCACCAGCAACCCCCGCAGGCGCCGCGCTCGCCGAATAAGGTTTCGAAATCGGACCATCTTTTTTTCGTCACCGGCGAAAATTGCAGGCCTAAATCGTTTGCTTTCATTTTATGTCTCCCTTTTGAGTATTCATATGATGATTTCTTTACCGTCTTCGGCATGCTCGAGTTCAAGGCTGTCTAAACGGCGGAGCACATCATCGCTCATATGGGTCAGGATAATTCGTTTACAATCCAGTTCGGCTTTCTTTTCCATCAGGGTCTGATAATCCAGATGAAACTTTATCTTCTTTTCATAAAAATAAGCTTCGGCGATAAAAAGGTCAGATCCCCTTGCGATCTCAACCAGGTTGTTGGTCCATTCCGTATCACCCGAGTATACGATCGATTTGCCGGCACACTCTATGCGCAGTGCATATGATGGGGCTCCGCTGGCGTGCGCGACGCCTGCCGCCGTAACAAAAACCTGATCGATCTCGGAGCGAACACCTGCCTGCAATTCTAAAAATTCTATCCGAAACTTTTGCTTGACCCGGGAGGACCCGGGGAACATGATTTCCATGGCGCTGTGAATACGGTCTTTCACGCCGGGCGGGCCTGCAATCAGCAAAGGCGTGGTACGTTTTGAAATCAACTGGGAATCGAGAATAAAAAACGGAATACCGCCGAAATGATCACCGTGCAGATGGGTGATGAAAATTTTATCAATATCGGCGGTACCGACACCAAACCGTTTCATGGAAATCAAGGCGGACGCACCGCAGTCCAGAAGCAATTTAGTTCCGGGAGCCTCGATCAAAATGCAGATTTGCAATCGGCCTCCGCTGCCGAAGGCATCACCGCTGCCAAGGAATTTTACGGATACAGGCTTCATTTTAATTTATGGCTGAATATTCTTCCATGACGATTTAAGCTGGCGCGCAACCTGTTACGAAACCGCCTGACGGATGGCTTGGAGCGAATCAGATAGAGATGAGATGAGCAGCGGCAGTCTGAGGCGCCGAAGCCGGCAATCGGCATGCTCGCACCCTTTGAACATCCAAGCACGCTGGCCCACAGATGCTCGTGGTGCCCGGAGTCGTATGTATACCATATTTCATTTAGATGCAAATAAGCGCGTAAATAATCGATGTGCCAGTGGGGGCGTACTGCGATTCTTTTATGATGAGCGATACGGGCTTTGATCCCCCCGGGCCCAAAGGCGCTGCCGGCATAAATATAATACCCGGGTTGAACCAAAAAATGTCCGAGCTTCCCTATCTTAATCAATTGATCAGAAGAACAGGCCAGAATCAACGCATATGTACCAGGCAAATTTTTCATTTTTAACTTTAGGCACTTTAGTTCATTTTAGGGCACTTTAGGCACTTCCAACTTGCCATATAACCTTTCTGTATTCTCCGAAACAGCGGCAATGACGGCTTCTTCAGGGATATCTTTGAGTTCGGCAATGGTTTTGACGGATTGCCAGATGTTTGCCGGCTCGTTGCGCTCATTCGGAGAAGGGCCCAACACAGGACTGTCGGTTTCGACTAAAAGGCAGGAAAGCGGCAGCCGTTTGACCAGTTTCTGTTTCTGGCGCGAACGAACCACAGACGGCGGGATGGAAAAAAAATATCCGGCCTCAACCGCCGGCAGCGCGGCACCGGCTTTGCCGTCAAAGGCATGCAGTTGAACGCGGCCAGCTTCGGTTTCCAGCAACAGCGCAATCGCGTAGCGGCCGGCGGACCGGGAATGCACATTTAAGGGCAGGTCCAGTTCATTTGATAATTCAATAAATCGTTTGAAAATCTCTTTCTGCAGTTCTTTTTGCGAATCTTCCTTAACAACCCAGTAATCGAGTCCCACTTCGCCGATAGCGACCAGCCCGGAGCTATTTTGGTGAATAAAGTTCACAATTTCATCAGCCTGATTCAGATCAAGGTGGGTCGGATATAGTCCGACCGCCGGCTTTAGCATCGGATACTGGCCGGCCAGCTCAACGTTTTTGCGGGCATCCGCAAGATTTTCTCCAACGGCAATAATGGCATCAACGCCGGCTCTGCGGGCTCTTTCCAGGACCACAGCTCTGTCTTTATCAAAGCCGGGGTCACAAATGTGGGCATGCACGTCAACCAGTCCGGGTTTTAAAAATGTCAAAGTAATCAGACCTCAAAATATTTTGGATTTAATGTTCGACCCCATAAGCGAGCATCAGCCTTTTTTAGTTTTAATTCGCAATCCAAATTCGATTCGACTGCCTTCGACTTGAGCTCAGGCCGAAAGGAGCGCGTCGCAGGCCAAAATCTAAAATCAATCAGATCCGAACCGATAATGCTTTTTAACGTCTTTGCGTATTTTCCAGGTGCAGGACATTCCGGTCGGAAAGGTTACCAGATCCCCCTGGCCGACTTTCACTGGTTCTTCCCCTTCGGGGGTTACGACCACGTCGCCTTCCAGGAAATAGCAGGTTTCCTGCTCATCATATGACCATGGAAATTCCGAGGCTTCCTTGGTCCAGATCGGCCATTCGCTTATACCGAGTTCATCCAGTTGCTTCTTGGTGGGGTTGTGGATTATTTTGATTTTGCTCATTTTGCCTCCTTTTCATTATAAAACCTGCGGTAGGCCCCGCAGAAAACGGTTTTGCCAACCTGAAAGAAAAAGATTCCCTATTTATCTGGCTTAATGCTTTCATATTTTGCGTTACCCTGAGATTCAGCGAGATATCCATCAGGGCTTGACGGTTGTAAAAATTTTTCCGTGCTTCGCTTTTATAATTCCGCGCTTTCGGAAATCCTTGATGATGGCTTCATATTTTGCCCGGTATTCACCGTTAAAATACAGATCAACGGTTTCCTTATACCAGTGGGTTTGCATGAGGTCATCAAAAAAAGAATCGCCGTCCACTGTTTTGCGCATCATCAATGTATAAATCATAATTTTTTTCAGCAAGTCGAGCCCGATTTTGTCGCGATGGATCAAAAAGTGATTTAGCCGTTTTCTGGTTTTGGACAGGGCTGTTCGCATATCCTTGAAAGGTGGACCGTGCCCGGGATAAACCATCTGAACATCGAGCGCTTCCAGTTTTTCGAGCGACGCCAGCATATGAAAGAGGGCCGCGCTGCCTTCCACCCGCAGGTTCATCACCGCCATATCCTTTTTCCAGAGGGTGTCGGAAGAGATAAGGAGCTTTTCTTTCTTATTGTAAAGTACGATGCCCTCGGAGGCATGACCGGGTGTGTGAATGATGTTGAATTCATGCGGACCGATCGCAATATGATCACCGTCGTCGAGTTTAACGGTGCAGTCAAAAAATTCGGCTTCCTGATTATAGTATTTCCACCAGGTGGCCCAGTCATCCCGGGTGTCGATGAAATGCTTGCCGATTTTATGCAGTGCAATATCGCAGCCGGACTGATCTTGAATCAGCTTATTGCCCCCGATGTGGTCGCAGTGACAGTGGGTGCTGATAATGAGCCGTACATCCGTTATTTTTACATCCAGCTCAGCAATCAACCTGGCGGTTTCGGCAAAGTCGGCAATATAGGCGGTATCAATTAAGACGGGACGCCCGGAGCGGTAAATGAAGTGGTTCGCGTTCAAAAAACCGCGTTCAATAAAAAACAGATTATTTAGAATCTCGACGGGTCGCATCTTAATCCTTCTCAACGGCTGTTCATGAGGAGTAGCTTATATGTGGAAGTCTGTCAATGATCTGCCATGTGCATTTGGCTTGTAGGTTTGCGGTATTTATTTTATATATAATACAGCAGAAATTCATCTTTTTAACCCCGATCACAAATTCAATGCGCATCAGCATCCCAGGCAACGCCAGGCAAAGGGGAGTCATGCTAGTTGAGAAAAAATCCGGTCTGGCCGGGAGGATATTATGAAATATTTTTTAACCGGAATGTTGATCATATCATCACTTGTCATAACTGCGGAACTTGCGGCTGAAAAGGTTTACACCTGGACAGATGAAAACGGCAATTTGCACATCACCCAGGATCCGCCGCCTAAAAAGGCCAAAATTAAAGAAACAATGGACTATCAGCCGCGCCCCGCGAAAGCGGATCGGGAAAGCGAAGACCGAAAGGAAATTGAAGCTGAAGCTGAGCTCAGAAAACAAAAATCAGATCAGGCCCGCAAAGCAAGAGCGGAAGCCGAAAAGGCCAAAAAGGAAGCCGAGATAGCCAGGGGTATCGCCGAAGAAACAACGCGAATGGCCAAGGAATATAGCGAATCGAAAAATCCAAATAAGGTTATGCAGCAGACCTATGAATACCAGATGGAAGAAGCGATCGAGGATGCCAAAGCCGCCGAGGAACGGGCCCGAACCGCCGAAGAAAAAGCAATCAATGCCGAAAAAGAAGCCCAACTGCTTGAAGATCAGGCAAAACAGGCGGAAGATTGAATGGATACCTGATCATGTCATTATTTGCTGTGATCATTGCTTGATACATAACATTATTGGACATCACATCGCGATGGTTCTTTATGACTCAGCGGTGCGCTTCCAAACAGGCAACACCCTGTTTGCCGATGACGGCATCATGGGCAACTCCGGCCGGCAATTCGAGGCGATCGCCGGTGTTCAACGTGACCTTATCCCCGGTATCGGGCAGACCAAACGTGATGGATCCGCTTACGACATAAATTACCTTATGGTAGCTATGATCGTGGGCGCCATACGCATCCCCGGGCCGATTCGACCAGACATAGGGGTGCAAACCTTCAGCAACCATGATGCTGCGAAGCCGCTGTTCGTCAGGTGATTGTTCATCCGGCCACCGAATCACTTCAACCTTATCTGCTTTCATAGCTGCCTCTCATTTAATTCTTTTTCGTTTTTCGGAGCGATCCGGATAGATTTTGTAAAGCGGGTTTTCGTAAAAACCCGGAATGCGGTAGATTTTTTGTCTCGCCGGGTTCTGATCCAATTCCAGAACAAGCCATTGGTAATTCTCGTAAACCTGAATCCACATGTGACCGTTGGCGATAGCGGCATAGGCATCGTAACCTGCCGATAATAAAAGGGACATCAACAGTAAAGATAAGCTTTTACAATCACCTTTTTTTGTTCTGATGGTTTCTGCGACAGGTTGCCATGTGTGGGGATCTAAAATGTAATCGTATTCTTCGATAATGTATTGATAGATCCTATTCAATCTGTCCGGGTATTCAGGGTTGGAATTTATTCCCAAATCAGGCGTGATAGCTGAGGCGGCCGCGGGGTCGATCAGATTTTGTATTACGGTACTGCCATATTCAGTATCCACCACAAATTCGTAATCAATATAACCGGAAGAATATCTCGCATTTATTTCGGCCATATTTTGCTCAACGAATTCTGCATAACTGTCCAGGTCCCATTTCAGTTCCGGTATGATCGGCTCCTCAGGTATTTCTTTCTTAAATAGGGCAGCGCAACCCGAGAAGACAAATAACCACAGGACTCCGACTGTAAGGATCTTATGATTCATTAGAGCGCGTAGGAATGATTAGAAGTGGTTTCAAAACCCCATCTAGTGTCCGATGGTTGCGTTGCAAACCGACTCAAAATGCTCACATACTACCGTGTATGCTGCGCTTTTGACTCGGCTTGCGCCTTGCCCTCGAACACAATCTGAGGTCTTGAAACCACTTCTAGAGAATTATCTTTTAGTACCTGTTACTTGCCCGGAAAGCTTATGGTTATCTTTTCGCCTTTATCTTTTGTTTTCATTTTGACCTTGAGTTCGATGCTGTCCTGGCGGATTCCCAATGCCAGAGGGGATTTGCCTTTGCCGCCTTCAATATGGGTGATTTCACGAATTGTACCCATTATTTTTTCACCGATTTCCGGACCCGGAGAGGGAAGTTCGGATTCCCGGTATGTTGCGCTTACTTTAATATCTCCGCCGGGCGAGCGGGTTATGGTAACTTCTTTGGCGTTGTCGTTTACACCGTGCAATGCGGCCAGGGCCAGCCATTTGAGGGCTGCTTCTTCCTTGTCGTCATCTGCTTTTATCCCGGACATTTCTTTCAGCGGGTCGTTGGTGGCATAACAATCACACAGTTCCTGAACTTTGAGATGTAAATTCCGCTTTTCTTTCATAATCTTGACCTCCTTTTAACAAAACCGGAAAAATAGTTTTTGGGTTAACGCTAAGCTATACACTTTTTATTGAAATTCAAGATGGCGGGTTTAGCCGAATTTTTTAAATTCGGCCAGGCGTCAATGAAGATCGCGCATCAGGCGATATGCTCAGTTCAACAAAAATCGAAACCGGTTTAAGGATCAGACCGGATCTTCAGATCGTGTAAAATCAGGTGCAGATGTTTGTTTGGATTCGTAGAAGACATCCCGATAAGCCACTGCTAGAATGCAGACCTGGATGGGGATGGTAAAGACAATCCCAATTCCAAAGGCTATGGCGCCGATGCTGCCGATGATACTGGCAACTGCCGATAGGAGAAAAAACCACCAGAAATTGGTTTTTACCGTCTGGATGCTTTCCATCAAGGCCGGCCAAAAATTCATCTGTTTGTCTACAATCAGAAAGATTCCGAACATCAAGAAAGCCTGACCGGCGAAAGCGAAAAATAGGGCAAGCAGCGGTCCGATGAGTGGGAAAGGCGCGAGAATAGATGATCCGACGAGGATGGCGATTTTCCAGATAACCCAGAAGAGAAAAGAGTTTAGAAAATAATCAAACCCTCGGAAAATACTGCCGGCATTCGGTTTGGGCGCCTCTTGTCGCAGAAGCTGCAGTGTAACGATTACGAGTCCGGCAATCATGGGGCCGGCCAGAATGAAAATGGTTACTTGAATCAATACCAGCGCGATTAAGGATGCCAGAACCAGGGTGCCGAAATTATTTTTATATAAATTGAATCCTTCCTCGATCCATTCGCCAAACTTTACGTTGACTTTTTGCATCACGATGCCCCTCCCGGAACTAAAATAAAAATATTTCAAGCTTTCTCAAAATCAGTAGATCTTCTTTTTAGATTGGCCGGTTTATCCCGTTGAGCGCGTTGTTCCGTTGAGCCCGCTAAAAAAAGAAAAGGGCCTGATTTCTTTTTAACCGGTAAACGGGCAAACAGGTAACTGGCTCAACCTTATTCAGCCGGATCCTGTAATATCAGTTCGAACTTTTGTTCTCTTATATGCCGGCCCCACTGATCCACCTCGTGCGCTTCGATCAATCTGAAATCTTCGCCTTCATACAGCCGACGCGCCGCATCCAGACCCTCGAAGGTCCACAAAAATACTTTGGGGTATTTCTTCCTACTACAAAATTCAACAGCCCGCGAAATTAATTCTTTGCCAAGACCGGCATTTTGAAATTCGGGGGCAACAATAAACCAACGCAGTCGCGCTCCTTCGGTATCGGCCATCTGTCCGTCGATGGCAACCGCCCCGGCAAATTCTCCATTTTTCGTGGCCACCCAGAGCCCGTCGCGATCGTCATCGAAATTGCCGACAAATTCAGAAAGCTCCCTGCCCACCTGGGTTTCAAACGAGACGTCAAATCCCCAGTGCTCGTGGTAATAGACGGCATGGAGTTGGGTGATTTGGCCCACAACCCCCGGGTAATAGCCGTGAATTTTTATTTCTGCCATCGTTTCGCCCCTAACTCCAAATCCACTTTAATCTGAATTAGAAAACGCTCTACCCGTTATAGCTGTTTTAAGTCAGCCCATAAGATATCGTATTTGAATCCTTCTTTTTGTACGCTCGGGTTAGGGGGCTTGCGGTATCGGGTACGGTCTGCGTCTAAAGGTGTCCAGCCACTGACCGGCCCCCACGAGCGCTATGAGCGCATCGTCGAGAGCACCTAAGATTGGAATACTGTCGGGAAAGAAATCGATCGGTGAAATCAGCCAGATAACCACCAGCCCCGTTAATATAATTTTACGGATCCACACCGCAATTTCGTCGAAAATGGAATCAATTTTAAAGATGTTGGGATACGGCATCAGAAAAAATCCGCGTTCATCGCCGTGCAGTTCTAATACGCGATGTTCACGGACCAGACGGTAGGATAGCGCCTGAGCGATTCCCCGGACGGTCAGCTGATCCAGATCAAGCGTTTTGCCGTATTCTCGATGAACAACGGCCAGAACACCGTCCTCGGTGATAAAGCCGTCTTCAGCGGCCCGTTTTGATATTCGCAAACTGCTGATTAACTCCGAGCGGTCATTAACCGCATTCAGGCGGTTGAGGATATTTTGCTGGCCGACGATCTTGCCGTACCGGCTGTGTTGAAGCGCAATACCGATGATCATTGCCAGACAACCGATACCGAACTGGATGGAGGGTTTGGGATCATTCGATAAGGTCTGCATCGACGGAATTAGAAAGGCAACCACAATCAACGCGAACCGACGGTTACTCTTTTGCTGGGTAAAAGCAATCGATGTGAAAAAGATGAGCAGCAATGCGCCGGGGTTGCGAAAAACATCCCGTATCCAGTGAGGAATGATGCTCCCGAAACCGATTTCATCTTTTAGATGAGAAACATAATCCTTAAACTGACCCAAAAATCCGTAGGACGCCTCGGGTGCGGGTGGCAGTCCGGCGATTCGTCCGAGAAGCAAGGCCAGCGGGATGATCAGGAGAAACTGCAAAACAAGATTGATGCCGTTGGGTCGGCCCAACAGGTAGCTTTCCCAGCAAAATCCGGCGACAATGAGAAAGGCCAGGATCCCCACAAAAATACCCTGGTTGTAGGTAAATTGCTTATCTCCATACCAGGGGTCCTGCCCCATCAAAGCGATGGCCGCAATGTAACACAGTGCGACAAAAATCCACTTGGGGTCGTAAATACCGGCGATACCTATTTTTTCAGTGGTTTCTGTCGGGATCGCCCGTTTGGGGTCATCTGATTTTGATGCGGTCTGCGTCATAACGTTTCTGCGTCTTTAAGCTCTTTTTGCAGCGCCCTGAGCTCTTCGACCAGTGCTTTGCGCTTTTGCTTTTTGTTTTGTATCACCTGCTGGCCTTCAAACCAGTGCCAGCGATCCAGGATGTGGTTATAGATCGATATTTTAAGCGCTTTCGCCTCTTTTAAATTGACAAGCTCCTTGCTGTCCGTGATATCCAGGGCCTTATCCCGGAAGGCAACATCCGGATGGCTGTCTTCTTTGTATCCGCCCAGCTTCCAGATCAGAACGAACAGCTTGGCCTGCTGCAGGCGCAATTTTTGATATAAATCCTGTAAATTAAGCTTTTTTCCCTTTGTGCTAACCACCTTTTGCCGGGCCCGCAGGGCATTACATGCATTATCTATTTGTTGAATGAGTTTTTCAGCCTCCAAACGATAGGCCTGGCGCGTTTCTCGATTAAACGAACGGATTTGATCAGCAGCGGCAAGAAAGGCGTGTGCGGAATAATAATTCGCAAAAGGATCTTCAGGGGCTGTGTGCAAATAGGCTCTGGTGGCGGCTTTGAGGGAGAGAATCCTGCCGGCATCTGCCAGCAATTCCCAGTAGCGATAGTGAACTTTTTCCCAGTCTTGCCATTTTTGTTCAGGCAGCCGTTCCAGATTTGATTCGGCCACCTGAATGGCTTCGGTCAATTTTCCCTCGCGGAAATAGAGTCGATCCATTTCCAGCAGTACCTTTAGCCAGGGCTTGTTAAATTCCGTAAAAAGTGCCTTGTTATCTTCACTGATGGGCTCACCGATGGTCATGGTTCCGAGGTCTTCGGTTTTGGGCTTGAAAAACCGATCGATGGGAAAAAGAAACGCAACCATAACTGCGGCGATAATTACCAGACCGAACAAAAGAAGTTTATATGAGGCAGGCGTTTCATATGATCCAAGGGCCAATTCGATCGCCAGCGGATTGAAGCCTTCATCCTGTGCGATGGATATTTTCTCTTCGAGTTGAATCGCGTCGGTTCGCGGCAAAAAGCCCAATCCGGCTTGGACCTCCGATCCGTCCTGTATTTGGGCCGGTGAAGAATCCGATTTTACCGGCAATTGCGAATTGTTTTGATCTGAATTCATGATGGATAGATGCGTGAAACCGATTGCCAGCTAGATATATTGTAGAAGACATTCACATTTTGGATTTTAGCCTGCGACGAGCTCAGCCGAGTCGATTTCGGATTTTGGATTTAGTGAACGACCAAATAGCGGATAGTCAACTGCAGCGCTCATAATCCGCTCTTCAAATTCCGCAATCCGCAATCCGAGATCCGAAATCAGAACGCGGTTTTGCCCGACTTAGCCCTCTGGCTTTCTTCCTTTTCTTTCTCCGCTCTCTCGGTTGCTAAAAGCGTTTTGATATTTTCTACAAAATAAATCCTGATCTGGTATTCCGGATTACCGAATTGGTCGGGGACGAGGGATACAATAAACAGGTCCTCATTTTTTTCCCAATACATGGATTCGCCGTTTTGGTCTTTCCAGTCAATGCGCAGCGGTTCGCCGTATTTGGTCTTCAGTGTTTCAATTATATTGGCTTCGTCTTTCTGAAAGTTGATTCTAAACAGCAATGGATGCTGCGAGTAATCTGAAAAGATCAATTCGACGTAATCGAACGGTACGTTTTCTTTGCGGGCATACCGATACATGAGCTTAACGGTGTTGTGCTCGACGCGTCTCGCGGTGGATGGGTTCAATTGAACGTTTAATGCTTGTAAGGCAGGAAAATGTTCTTTCAGAAAGCCGTAATAGTTAATTTCCAAGTCAAGGGGACTTCGCTTGGCGATAGCATCATTTCCCAATTGCCGGTTCAAATTTTTGCGGACGCTTGCTGAAAACCGGGAGCTTTTACCCAGATCGAAAAATGTAAAGCTTTCGGATGGTCCCTGAGCAATTTGGTCTGCGGCAGGTTCTTTTTTATCGCCGCAGGCGAAAAGCAGCAGATAAGACAATCCGATCACCAGAACATACAGAATGCGCTTGGGTATGTGGTCTATCCTATTTTGTTGTGGTGCCATATGCCCCCGGCTGATTTTTAAAATTTGAATCGACCCATTTAGGTGATTGATAGTACAAAATAGACCACCTACCCGTCAATACTCTCCAGCATTTTCTCTTGTTTTCGCCGAAATATCACCCATGTGGAAGGGGAACAAACCGGTGGGTTTGTCCTTGAAGTAATGTCGCAGCGTTTCTTCTATCACGGTAAAAGCGATTTGAGCCCAGGGGATGTCTCTTTCCAAAAAAAAGCGAACCTCGCTGCTTTCACTACCGGCTTTGATGTTGGTGTCAACCATCCGCGCCCGGAACATCAGGTAGACCTGATTGACATAGCAGATATTAAATAGCGCATAGGGGGCTAAAATTTCAATACGGGCCCCGGCCTCTTCAAGTGTTTCGCGCCGAGCGCCTTGCGCAACGGTTTCTCCATTTTCCAGATATCCCGCCGGCAACGTCCATTTTCCGGATCGGGGTTCAATGGCCCGCCGGCAAAGCAAAATTTTTCCGTCTTTTTCCGGTATGCATCCGACCACTATTTTGGGATTTTCATAGTGAATCGCACCGCAGGACTTACAAAGATATCGGGGACGGTCATCACCGGCAGGGGTGCAAAATTTCACTGTATCGCCACAGTTGCTGCAGAAGTTCATGTGTTCTCCTTGGCGCTATATATATGATCGCGTTACGCGTTACCGTGTTACGGGTTTCGAATTATTAGCCGCGCAACGCGTCCTAATCCAGTTCCAACATGATATAATCCGCTTCATCGCTGGTGATGGTTTCCCGATCAATGCGGCCGGTTATTTCGGGCAAAATTACCGCATAGGAGAGGTTTGAGCGTAACCGGATTTGTCGCGGGACTGCGCCTTTTTGCGCGTGACCGGTACCGGCCAAAATCACCACCACCGCCTCCGGATGCCGTTTGAGATAGTCAAGGGAATAAACTGCCATAGCACTATCCCAGACCAGCTGGGCTTCACAAAAGTAGATGAAATTAAGCTGGCCATGGGCGTGACCGCCAAATGCGTTGCGGATATAATTCATGTATTGCTGGTCCACGATGCAACTCACCTCGGCCAGCTTTGCCTTTTGTTCTTGCGAAAGCGATTTAAATCCTTCTCGAGAGACCTGTCGGGTAATTTCCCGCGGCACATTCAATCCGATCATCGGGATCTTATGGTCACGGGCATATTCAAAAATCATGCGGTAGATCGGCCAGGGATAGCGCCAGTTGTCATAGAAGATTCTCTCAAATTGTTTATCGTCGAGATCTCCTGAAATCCATTGATCCAGGGCGGCCTGGCTGTCGTTTCTGAACATCTCCAGGCCAACAGCTACCTGGACACCGGCGTCGTTTAAGGCCTGAATGACGCTCAATTGGGCCCGGTGATGCTGTTTATTCGAGTGATGCTCGCCCACCAGGATAAGGCGGCTTTTTTTGAGCCTGGCCAGCGCCTCGGCCATTAACAACTCTTTTTTCAGGTTGAGATCAAACATGCGATGATATGAACGATCCTGTTTGACCCAACCAACCGTGCTGAGAGCAATCACCAGCAGGATGGCAATGATAATTTTTTTTATCACTTCAATTCTCCATGATTATAACCTGGATTTTGCACGAGTCGGAGGCTTTCATATGCAAGGCATTTAAGGCTGAGGCTATAGTGCACTATGCCTCGGCCTTAATAACGCAGCAGATGGAAGCCTCCGGCTCGCCCGCAGGGTGAAAAGTAATGAGATTAAATGATTTTTATCCATTAAACATAATCCCAAGTTCTCATTAATTTTCATGCAAGATTCAGGTATTAATTTGTGTCATTATCCCATCGAAATTCAAAAGCAGATTGATCTATGGACCAAAATCCTTTGTCCCGATTTTTCCCATTCTGAAAGGCCAGGTAACTGTATTTCCCGTAATGGGTGATCTTACGGGCAACTTTTTCGGCTTGAAGCGGCGATAGCGGTAAGAACAGGGCGGCGATCCGATTTTCAGCAAAGGGATGGGGAAATACACCAAAAAAAACATCCGATGATTGGTCATAGGCCACTTTATTTAGATTAAACGATTTTTGGTTAATTACAATTTGATCGGGCAAATTCCGAAAAATGTCTTTTCGATGCGGATAACCAATCATCAATATATCCTTTCCCCGCAACTGTTCACGGCTAATTTTGTTTTCTTCGGCGAATGTGTAATCTTTCAGTCCCAGGGAACGAATCAATATCCGGGCTGCCTGTTTAACCTGGGGCTCCAGGTCATCTGAAAGCAGAGCGAACACCGAGGAGGCGCTTTTGAGCCCATTAATTGCCGGCGGTATTTCCGCCGGAAAAAGTCGCCGCAGGTTATCGCTGTCGGGGTCGGCGACAAGCCTCAGCGGTTTGGATTGACTGACAATCTGAAAAGGCGTTTCTTTACCGGAAATTCGAATTGTGTTTAAAACGGTTTGATCGCGATTTTCCAGCTTGAGTTTTAGATCGAAACTGAACTCCGGACTTTGCTGGACAATGCGCCCTTCAATTCTATAGAGATCGCCTGTCCGTATGGATTGGACTGCGTCCAGATAAAATTGAGGAGCGCCTTTATGAGATACCCATTGATCAAAAAAAATCTTTAGTGAACGCTGCCCCCGGATTTCAAACGCTTTTTGAAGATCCGTCCAGGAAGTGGTCTTAAACAATCGATCGCGAAAGAGATCCCTGAGAGTGCCCCAGAAAGCGTCTTCTCCCAGTTGTTTGCGAAGCATATGGAAAACCAGCGCGCCTTTGTCGTAGCCAATCGTTTTGGTGACCGGATCAGATCGGCTCTGGAACTGTTTCAGGGCAAAATCCCTATCCGGTTTGACCAGCGTAGAATAGTTTCGCAAAATCTGTCGCCGATATTCGCGAGCATCTTCTTCGGATTTCATTTCCTTATAGAGGTAATCGGCCACATAAGTTGTTAAGGCTTCGCTCCAGTTGCCCTCTTGATAATCGACCCGCACACCATTGCCCCACCAGCAATGGGCAATTTCGTGCCCTAAACTGGTATGAATAATAAAGGGCAGGCGCAAAACGGCGCCGCCGATGAGGGTATAGGAGGGAAATCCAAATCCGGTCGGGAAAAAATTTTCAACGACGGCAAATTTTTTAAAGGGATAAGGTCCAAAGAGATTCTGATAGAGCGAGAGGTATTTGGCGATCGCCTCCAGATAGGCATTGGCCAAATGATCGGTTTCCGGAAAAAAATAAGTGGCGGCTGTTATTTTGCCCGCCTTTTTTTCCCGAACAATATAGGCGCCGACCGATAAGGACAATCCTCTGAGCGGATCATTTACCAGCCAGGTGGACTCTGTTTTGTGGTTTTTGGTTGTATGCCCCCCTAACTCTCCGGCGGTGACAGCGATCATGCCCTCGGGTGCAATCACTTTCAACCTATAACTTGAATGCCCTGCCGCCCATTGCGGATACCAGCCTGACCCGGCCAGCAAAAAACTGCCGGCTTCAGAGATCGTCGCACTGACACCGAAGCCGGGATTATCGGCATTTACAGGTCGCACGGGAACAGGATCGTCAAAGACGGCTGCATAACGAATGACGATCCGGATTGCGTTTCTCTTTTCAGCAGCCGCCAGGGGAACATGCAGCCTTCCGTTTGTAAACTCAATTTCACGCGGGGTGTCGTTGACCGTCACCTCGATTTGCTCGGCCCGGCGGGAGAGCTCAAAATCCAAGCCATCGCCGGGGCTTTTTGCGATGGTTATTTGATCAATTGCCTGCAGTTTGTGCTCCTGGGGGAATAGCTCGATCTGCAGGTCATGCCGGGCAATGCGTTCGGACGCCGGGGAGACCGATACGCTCAAAACAATTGCGAGCAATAAAATCGTGCCTGTCGTTGCGGTTTTAATCCGGCAACCGAACCGGTACCGCCCATTTATCGGAATTGAGTTTGATAGGTTCGTCTTCAAAAGTAATGTCCTTCGATCTGCAATGGTCTGGTAGTCCTCCGTTAAGTACTTGAGAACAATCTAAGTATTCTCGAGAATATGTCAAAATCGAAAGCGATTTTTGGCGTTGGCTGAGTTGGTTGACTTCTATCGTTAACAGCTTAATTTATTTGACAGGGATAAAAACCCTTTCCAGATGAATTCTATGTCAGCAATAATGACCTGTATTTTTTGAAAAACGGGTCCGAAAGGAGGTGCCCATATGGCCGGCTCATCAAAAGCCCGAAATTGTTGTTCAATGGAGACAAAACGGTTGATTAAAGCGCTTGAAAAGTGCCATTTTTGCACCAATAACTATCAAGAATTTCACAACTGCTATCGTATGGCGGCACGGGAAAGCGGAGAGCGTGCACGTGCCTGTATGATTGCATAGCATATAGGGAAGATTTAGATAATCCTTTCAAATATAATAAACGAAAGCCCGGAACTTATCCGGGCTTTTGTATAGAAGTAGTTTAAAAACCCCATCTGAGGCCCAATGGCTGCGTTGTCCCGTGAATTGAAATGCTCACGTACTAACGTGTACGCTCCGCTTTAAATTCACGGGACGCCTTGCTCTTGAACCTGATCTGAGGTTTTGAAACCACTTCTAGCCTTTAGCAGAGCAGGGCCTATCGAGAATTCAGATAAAGGGGTTTTTATGGAATTCCAATTTTGTCCCCACTGTGGCCGGCAATTAATAAAAAAGCCTTTTGGCAAGAAAACACGACCTTTTTGCGAACATTGCCGGTGGGTCAGCTATCGCAACCCGACAGTGGGAGTTGCTGTTATTTTACTTGAAAAAGAGGAACTGCTGCTGGTCAAAAGGATCGGATCATACGCGGATCAGTGGTGTACTCCATGCGGGCATGTGGAATGGGATGAGGATATCCGCGCGGCTGCCCGGCGGGAGTTCAAGGAGGAAACCGGCCTGGAGGTTACCGTGGGTCCGGTTTTTGATGTCCACTCCAACTTCCATGATATGGAAAAGCAAACCGCCGGGATATGGTTCTGGGGATCTCGCGACGGAGGAAGTCTAAAGGCCGGATCCGATGCCAGCGAAGTTCGTTTTTTCCCGATAGATCACCTGCCGCCCCAGATGGCGTTTCCGACGGACTGCCTGGTTTGTGAGAAATTGAAGCGATGCATCACATCAGAAGATTTACCCGTCTGGCTGAATTCCTGTCTGGGACGCGAATAAACGATTGAAAAATAATTAATTTTACTTTTCAATCACGAAAGCATCCTGGTTAAATAGTAAAATTTAACAGGAAAGGCGAAAATATGAAAACACGAAAACACGCAATCATACTTTCTGCTTTCGACTTTTGGGGATTTCGTGATTATATTTTCTTAACTTTGTAAGAAAACGGAGGTTAAATGGCAAGGCAACAAAAGATAATCGAAGGAAATTATGTTCGGAAAGAGACATTTTTAATAGTCACGCTTCTGGCTTTGGCCGTCGGTTTTTTCGGCGGAGTGGTGTTTACGGTTTTTAAATCCGATTTAAAAATTTCCGGTCAATCCGCCCCCATGCAGGCGCCGCCGCAAGCCGCAGCGCCTGTGGGCGCCGATCGGATCGCGGCGCTCGAACGCCAGACCGAGGCCAACCCGGCCAATGCCCAGGCCTGGGCGGAGCTGGGAAATGCCTATTTTGATTCCAATGAATATGAAAAATCCATCGGCGCCTATCGAAAATCCCTGGAGCTGGATCCAAGCAATCCGAATGTCTGGACCGACATGGGCGTAATGTATCGACGCAGCGGCAAGCCTGAAGAAGCCATCAAAGCGTTTGATCAAGCCATCGCAGCGGACACCAAACATGAGGTTTCACGCATGAATAAAGGGATTGTCCTCCTGCATGATCTCAATGATTTTGATGGTGCCATTCGCGCATGGGAAGGCCTGTTGGAGGTCAATCCGATTGCCACAGCGCCCAACGGGGCCTCGATAGATGAGATGGTTGTTCAGCTCAAAAAACAGCAGGCAGGGCAGGGACAGCAGTCGCAATAGCTTAAACCGATTTAGGCGTTGTTCAAGCTGGCGGTTGCCGGGTTCTTTGGTGGTGTATAGCTCATAGCTCGTAGCTGATAGCTGATAGTCAGATGGATTGATCCATCTCAACTGTGAGCTATGAGCTATTCTTGTGCCGGGCATATAGGTTCTGTACCTCTTCTTCTGTAAAATGATACAGCGTATTACAATAGTAACAGCGCATCTCCAGTGGAAACGGGCCGTTATCGCGAATATCCTGTAATTCATCCTCCGGCAGCATCGTTAAAATACGGCGCAACCGCTCGGGACCGCAATGGCACATGAACTCGATGCGCCGATCCGCCAGAAAGCGGGGCGCGTATTTTCGAAAGACTTCCTGAATCAAAGCCGCCGGCTCCTGCCCATTCGTAAAAATTTCACCCATAGACGGGAATTTGACCACCAATTCCTCCAGTTCGGCCGTGAGGGCATCATCGGCCCCCGGCATGGCCTGCATAAACAGCCCGCCGGCACCGGTCGCTTTCCCTTCCTTATCGTATTTAATGCTCAGATTGAATGCAGTGGGCAATTGCTCGGATGTCAGATAGTAGTTTGCGAGATCCTGGGCGATGTTGCCGTATTTCAGGGCGACTTTTCCCGTAAACGGCTGCTTGGCGTCTTCCAGATAGCGGATGATGGAGAGAAATCCAGCACCGAAAAAGGGCGCAAGATCAAAATCCTGCATGGGCTTGTCGATGGGAATCGGCACGTTTTTAAGAAAGCCCCGAACCTCCCCGAATGCATTGGCCTCCACGGTGAGCCCTTTTATGGGTCCCGAGCATTCAATTTTTAGACTCGTGCTGTCGGCGCCTTTTAAATTAGCCGACATCAGGCCGGCACCCAGATACGCGCGACCCAGCACCAGGGTTTCTAAAATTCCCAGTTCATGATTGGCGCGCATTTCGTTGATCATGCGTGTACCATTTAAGATCGCGCCACGAACGGCACCCTCTGCCAATAAAAAATTATACAGGCGATCTTTGGCGCTGGCCAATAATCTTTCTTTAAGCGTTTCGCCACCGATGTTTTTTTTAATCATGAAACGATTTTCTCAACGAATTCTGCCATACCGATTTAGATCTCAAAGTCATCCTTTTATTACTAAACGACCTATTTTTGCATTGCAAGGTAAACTGTCTGGATCTACCGGTCCGGCTTTAAAAAACAGCCGCCCCATTTTGCATCATAGTATGCCGTGGGTTTGGCGGCTATGATTTAATCTAATCATGACATTATACAACATTTTTATCACCTAATGAAAGTCAAGTCCGAGAATGACTAAAAAAGCTGAGTTTTCCGATAGGTGTTTAATCTTCAAAATAGACGCCAATGTTGTTTAGATTTTCAAAGGGGAGTTTGTTGGGATATGAACTATATATCACAGGCTTTGAATGGCTTAAATTCTACTGATATGTTGGTGATATAACAACATCTAGCGCTTTATGATATTTACTGTTTCAATTTTATATCTATACTAAAATTATTTCAGCCCGGCCCGGCGCAGCAATTCCTTCCTGTGCTCCACCAGTGCAGGATCTCTGAAAGGATTGGCTCTGGCATAGGCGTCAACTGAGAAATCGGGTTTTATCCTTAGGACTTCCGCGGCCGCGGTCCGGGCCTCCTGTTCGCGGCCAAGATCGCTGTAAACCGCGGCCAGCCTTACGTGAATGAAGTACTGGTCCGGCTTTCGTTCAATCCCTTGCTTTAAAGCTTCGATCGCTTTCTCGTGCTGACCCGTCAGATGATAGCATAATCCCAGGCGCGAGAGGTACCACGCGGGGTAAAAGGGGCTGAGCCGCATGGCTTTTTTAAAATACATGATTGCTTCCTGAGGTTTCACAAGATAGGTCATTACTGATCCCATGCCTGCTTGCGTGTAGGCGGCGTTCGGATTGAGGCTGAGTGCCTTTTCATAATAAGGCAACGCTTCTTCAAATTCTCTTTTCATCAGGTGGATACCGCCGAGAAGCTGCTGCGCGGTGGCGGATTGATCGTAAATAGCGATCACTCTGCGGGCAATCTCGGCGGCCTGTTCAAAGGACTTTTCACGTGACTCGCTATAACCCATTCGTGCGTCTGTATGATGGGTCCAGCCTATAAATATTAATGGGAGATACCAGTTGGGATCTAGCTCGAACGCCTTTGTGAAGAGCTCGCGGGCACGGGCATTGTCTTCTTTTCGGTATCGTCTATAGCTTTTTGAGGCGAGCCAATAAGTCTCCCAGGCTTCTAGATTGTTTGTCTGCCAGGGCTTAGGATTGTCCGCATAGCCCACTATTTCGCGTAAATACTCTCCGGATACCAGCTCGACCAATAACTCGTTGGCAACTTTCAAAATGATGTCTTCTTTAAGCCGAAAAAGATCGTCAATTTTTCGATCGTAACGCTGGCTCCACAGGTGATAGCCTTTGACGGCATCGATAAGCTGGGCATTGATTCGCAATTGTTGGCCGGATTTCTGTGTGCTGCCCTCCAATACGTAGCGAACACCAAGGTCTTCGGCGACCTGATTGACCTTCACCGGTTTGCCTTTGTAGGTGAAGGTCGATTGACGCGAGATCACGAACAGATCCGGTATTTTCGAGATGCTGGTGATCAGATCTTCGGTGAATCCATCGCTGAAATATTCCTGTTCGGGATCACCGCTCATGTTGACAAAGGGCAGCACGGCGATCGAAGGCTTGTCGGGCAACGGATATGCCATTTTTTCGACAGAAGCCTTTTGCACCGACTCAGGTCGAAGAAAACTGATCCATATGATTGCCCCTGCAGCAACCAAGACCAAAGCAGCAGTTGCTGCCATTGCCAGCCTACGCCACTTTCTACCGACGGCCTCCCTGGCCTGAACCACGCGGTGTCCTGCCGCACCCGGAAAAGACAGTACCCTGTATACCCGGATTGGTGTGCTGATGTTTTTAACCTGATGCTCACCGAGATTTTCGTACTCCAATCCGAGTTTATTGGCTACCTGATCATAGGCCCTACCGGATATGCAAATA
>Ga0209536_100004456_pt1 | contig 22113 bp, 30 predicted proteins | sample DeeMarSeWOR28_12_FD_187461 | JGI IMG/M metagenome (GOLD analysis project Ga0209536, IMG submission 187461) | Marine sediment microbial communities from White Oak River estuary, North Carolina - WOR-2-8_12 (SPAdes) (version 2) | ecosystem: Environmental > Aquatic > Marine > Intertidal zone >... | reverse complement strand
GGCCGCTTTCTTCCATGTCGCCCAAAAGACAATCACGTTGGCGTGATGTGGTTTATAGACGGGGAACATGGCTGGTGCCACATGCGCAACAATGAATTTTGGGAAGTATTCAGTAGTGAACACGATTGATCGTAGGTTGGCCCAACATATCAGTCGTAGGTTGGCCCAACATATAAGAAAAACTGTGGAAGGCCATATCCAAGAAGCGGACATCGACTTAGCAGGACGACTGATGCGCCTACGCATATATAAACAAATAATAAACAATTTCCTCCACGATATGGTTCTTCACGGAAACATGCTGAAATATGCCATAGGCGATGTTTCGTCTAATGGGGAAGGTCGCCTTTGCGCATCTATAATGATCCACCCTCAATATTCACAATCGGCCATCGACATACGAATGGCGTTCGACGTATTGGTCAACAGTGTGTTTTATGTCATTAAAATTGACGACAAGTGGCATACTTGCACATTGCACGATATTTATAAGCCTGGGTATATGCCATCGTTTGCCATGATTGGCGACATGCCATCCATGTTTACAATTTATTCCCAAGAGGAATTCGAACATAGCGGGACGTCGATTGATGACGTTCGTGTGACTACAAGCAACATAGAATTGAAAGGTTAAGGAATGAACAAGTTTCCGTTGTGGGCAATTGGTCTTGGTGGTGGAGTTCTGCTTGTTGTGCTGCTCCTCATTGGTATTGGAATGATGGTCAGTTATAAAAACAGAGAGGTAGAACTCTACAACCAGATTGAAGCCAAAAAGCAGGACAACAAGTCCGAGTTTGACAACATGTGGAAGAAAATCAAGCAGGTTGCCCAGGTGCCAGATGCGGCCAAGGATGCGCTTGTTGAGATCTTTCAAAAGCATGCCGAAGCGCGAGCTGGAAGTCAGCCTTCTGGTGGGTCACTAGCTACGTGGATCAAAGAGTCAGTCCCGACGATCGCTCCAGATTCGTTGGGTTATAAAAACCTAATGAACATCATTACTGGATCGAGAGATCGATGGACGATGTGTCAGAAGGAACTTATTGATTACAAAAGGGAATACGATAACCTCGTTCAAAAGATTCCGTCTAGATGGTTCGTGGCCGATCGCAAGCCTGAGATCACCATTGTCACATCCACTAAGACTGAAAAAACATTCGAAGAAGGCAAAGATGACGACATCGATCTGTTCGGAGATAAAGAATGAAAGTGTTGTGGCCGGTAGTTCTAGTTGTTGCCATAGTTGTTGCCATAGCTATTGCCCTAGTTATTGCCTTTGCAAACTTTGGCGAGCATAAATACGAACATACAATTGTGTTGTATAATGATGGCAAAGAAATCGGACTATGGGTTACCAAAAGCATCAACTATTTCGATGCTGCTCCGCATGTTCTATGGTTCACGGACAAGGATGGAAACAAAGTTCGAGTGCATGGGACTTTTGTTGTCATTACTACACCCCTAGAGGAGGAAAAGAAATAATGTGGTTCTTCTACGCGTTTGCATTTCTGCCACTCCTAATAGGGGCAATAATCTGGTTCAAAAGCCGAGAAGTGACCTGGTGGGAATGGTTGATTGGATCGGCATGTGGCTTCACCATGGCGGTTATATTTCATGCTATCGCAACCATAGGGATGACTAGCGATATTGAAACCTGGTCTGGCAGAGTATCAAAGGCCACTCACCACCCAAGGTGGGTAGAACGTTACACAGTTACGAGAACTAGAACTGTTGGTTCTGGCAAGAATCAAAGAACAGAAACATATACCGAAGTAAGGTACCGTACCCATCCTGAACATTGGACGTGCACAGCAAACTACGGGTCTGATTCAGATAATTGGCGTATATCAGAGCATAAGTTCGAAGAAATAGCTAGAATATTTGGCGGTGGATCATTAATCGTTACGACCGAACGACCATATAAATCTGGTTTTTCAAGCGGCGATCGCAATATTTACGTTGCTTATAATAAGGCTAACGAAACGATACCAGTTACTATGTGGAAAAGGTGGTCAAATCGTGTCAAAGCTGCTCCCAGTGTATTCAGTTATATTAAAGTACAAGAAGGGACTCCCGTCTACGACTATCCAGAAAATAGCAATCGATTTGTATCAGATCGGTTGTTGGGATTAGCTAAAATGGACATCCCAATATCAGCATGGGATGCCATGTGCTCCCGCCTTGGCCCATCAAAAAAAGTCAATATCATAATGGTTGGCTTCGATGGAACAAGCGATCTTGGCCATCTACAGGAAGCCAAATGGATTGGCGGTAAAAAGAATGATCTTGTCCTATGCTACGGGCCAGATTGGTCATATGTATTTGGATGGACCGAGCAAGAAATTGTTAAAAGGAACTTGGAAACAATTTTGCTCGAATACACAAATGGCAAGAAGCTAAGCCCTAATATTTTACCGGCAATAGAAAAAGAAATAAAAGCCAATTACGTCATAAAAGATTGGTCTAAATTTGACTATATTTCGATTGAGCCGCCTTTATGGTCTTACATTGTTTATATTATCGTCATGGTCATTGTGCAGGCAGCGGCGTATGTTATATTTCATATGAATCAAAGCAAGAGAAGTTTTTGATGTTTAGAGCTTCCCAACGAAAGCGAGGAAATTAATAAGAGCAGAAATACCAGCTACAATAACAGCGACGACTGCCACCATTGTACTTGCCGAGGCACGCTTGTCGCTCTTATCTTCTTTTAGATGATTACCGAGGCTTTTCTCTACGTTACCAAGTATCTGCCTACTGGCAGCGTACTTATTGTTTAGATCGCCTATTTCACTACTGAGGCTAGATATTCTTTGCTCTAAATTTGTTCGTATTCCACTAACCCTAGTTTTGGCGGCTTCGTCCTCGTCTTCTAGGTCTTCCTTGATTTCTCTCACACCATTCTTCAACTCTTTCTTCACACTCTCCGTCTCTGACCTGATACTCGCCTTTATTATCTCTCGGTGTTGTTCGCACCGTTGCGTCCAGCTCTCTTTCCATTTGGACAAATCCGACATGGATTTCTCTAGTTGTACGACCCTCGCATCCAGTGCTCCTATGCTGATGCACAGTTTCTGAAGCTTCTCCAGCAGTTTCTTTAGAAAGTCCCGATCTTCCATTGTTGGAAGCCTCCAACGCATCAATCATCTGTTCTAATGTTTTTAATATCTTGACCTTCAGCTTTTCTGGAGAAGCATCTCGTTTCGCCATGGTATTCTCCCTAGTTAGGAATATTTATCGTTTCCCCATTGATTATAACAATCTTTAGATTATTTTTGTCAAAGAAATCCATAGAATCATTCGCAAAGAACAATAAGAAAGTCTGGTACCATTCGTACCAATCAGCGTTTATGTTAACCTGAGTGTCGTTCGTAAACGTTATCTGAGCCACAAAATCGCTCATGGTCTTACCGCAAAATAATGTGCTCGCAGGAAGCTATTAGTATTTACTATGCCGCCGACAGTTGTAACTTTAAATTGTATTGAGCCACCAAGCCCCAGCCAGTCCTCGCCTACGTTAGTCGTTACAACGCTGAAGCCACCGGCTGCCGCCTGAGAATTGTATGTATTGAGTATCATAAGATTACTATTGTCCGGCGCAGCTGAAATCGACATAATCAACATATTTGGCGTAAGACCACTAATTATTGCCAGGGGAGATACGGTTGTGGACTTGTCTGATTTGCGCCATAGTGGTTCTACCGTGTGTGTAGTTATTTGCCCAGGCCACCACCAAGCGACCACGTATATGATATCACCAACGGCAAACTCTCCGGGGTTTATCGCATGCGTGAAACCCGTATAGACAGTGTTTTTCGGGGTAATATGCCAAATGGTTTCTCTAGCCAGCATTTTAGTGGCTAGCCCAGCTGGGCCTTGCGACCCAGTGATCTTAAACAGATCAAGCAATTCGGCGTATCTTTCTACACCAAGTATGTCTTCTAGGCTCATAAATTGGCTATCCTAGTGACGTTTAATCTTACGCTTCCAGCAACTGCCGCCGCAGGATCGGAGTTTGTCACTCTCACACGGATAGTACCGCCATCCTGCATCATTTCGTGGATAGTGACGAACCCTGAAGCCACATTGTTTTCTTCTAGAAGAGTGTAGTGGATTTCTTGCCCAGCAACTTGCGCCAAAGATAGCACTTGTGAGGTTTGATTGCTGCCAGCCAAATTAGTAGCAGTAGCAATCAATACGTCGTCCCAATAATATCTAATATTCGTTAGACCATCCCACGTTGGAGAGACCAACATTTCTAACTGTACCAAATCAGTTTCGCCAATATCATCTTGTTCGAACATATAGCTGCACAACGTATCTGTGCCACTTGCCGGTATGTTGTATTGGTTAGTAGCAGAAGACACAATTATAGGTCCGGGTGTTGATAGGCCACGCAATCCAGTTGGCCCAGGTGCGGTCGGATATTCCTGAGCGTATCTAAGGTATCGTTGTGCCCCGTCTTCGTTACTCATTCTTGTGTTACTCTCGGGAAGTTGAACTTGTAAATGCTGGCCTGCCCACCAGATTTGCCAGTACCGGGATCAGGTACGAAGTTGACATCCATTACACCACCAGCATCAAACCAATCTCCTGTCACAGATGCTGTCCCGCTATAAACATTATCAGCAACTCCAGTTGAACCAGCCACTACCGAGTAATCCAATACCACATCAAAAACACTAGTGGCTTGTGACACCCAGATGTCTATTCTACCGTCGTTTGGCGCTGCTGCAAACGTGCATATTTGAATCGGCGAGCCACCCGGAGATGTCCAATTTATTGAAATATCATCAAGATTTATTTGATAACACGAGACTAAAATTAAATCGCTCTCTCCTCTGAGTTCTCCAGCAGCAAATTCATGAGAAACAACAGTAAATGCAGCGTTGTTGTCAACAAACCTCTTACCGCTTGCCACCATCACAATGGCATTCTCTAGTGGAACGGCAGAAGGGCCTCGTGGCCCACGATCACCTGTAGTCTCTTCAGCAAGCTGTTGAATCGCCTCTTTTATTCTCTGTTCGCCGAGTGCATCAAGGTCTATGTTTTCTGCGTGTGTAAGATCAGCTTGGACATTAGCGGCGTCAACATATTTCTTACTAGGAGCTTCAGTCGGTGGTTGGCTTAAATGAGGCGAAACTATTCTTAACCATTTATCAGGATCGAATCCCATATGATACTCCTATGCTCTTTTTATATATTTGCGGTTAAATAAAATATACCGAAAGGAGGAATCATGAAGAATCCAAGAGAATTCTGGAAGAATGTACATGAAAATAATTATCGCAAATATCTTGGGTTATATCCACCCAAAAGGGTTCTAGCTTATCACAAAATCGACCCAAAATCTCTGGTGAGAAAGAGAGTTATGGATCTTGGGGTTGGAGACGGCTCTATGTGCGCCTATTTACAAGCAATCGACGCAGAGCCAGTAGCTATCGATATCGTAGAAGAGGCGATATGTAATATCGAATGTGAGAAATACCTGTCTAACGACATAAAGGAATGCCCACCGGTTGATGTGGCAATCGGACATTTATTATTCCAACACTGCGAAGATGATGAAATGTCAAGAATCCTCGAAGATATACAGCTTAAGCCTGGTGGATATATAAGCTTTCAGATCGCAGACCTAACCGAAGATGGTGATTATTATATAAGAGACAGAAAACAACGCACAGTAGTGTTTCGTACCGAAAGCCAAGCCTCAGACATAATTGAATATGCCGGAAGATCGATAATCAAGTTTGATAGGTGTGTGGCTAAACCACCGGTTGATTGGATATTTTATCGGGTTAGCTAACCAGTTTCTATGCGTGATACGAAGACTTCAGATGGCGACTTCTTGAGTTTCCTCTCAAACGCTTCCCACGCTTCATACACTGAGCCCTCACCATCGACATCGATGTATTCTGACCATGATCCACCTTGATTATGCCATAATTCGAAGTACACCATCGTTCGGCCAAGGAAAGTAACTTCCTTAACCATCGTTTGCGCTACTTCAGCGTCGAATTCTGACGATTCGCTAATTGCCCTCTGGTAATTTTCTTTAGTAGTCAGTAATAGAAACGATGACGAACTGCTATTGCTAACGAACCCAATGCGAACTTTCATGCTACTTTCCCTTTCATTTGTTGGGCCGGTGGTCCCAGACGACCTTCCATCCAACCGACACCAGAAACTCAATTTCTTCCTCCATCGCGGGGGGATCTCCGCAAAAAACGCGCTTTGAAGTTTCATATTTCCCCGTGGCCAGGTCGTAATAGACTGCGCCTACCTCATGGGTATAGGTGTCGCCGTCTTCGTTCTCTCGGGATTCAATGTGCAGGCCCACGGTGGGCGGGAAAGGCATCTCAACATCAAAGGCCAACCCCACCCCTTGGCCCGAACTGCTCGGGATCTCATAGGTTTCGTTCAGTCTAACCTTCACCATGGTTCAACCCTTCAATGGCCGATTGTGAACTAATCACACCTGGTCAGTCTAGCACCGAAATCGTTGTCGTAGCAGTCGTGTTTCTTGGCTCCGCACTCATGACAGAACTTCTCACCGTGCTTATCATGGAACTTGGCAACAACCGCGCCTGTCTTGATATCCAGTGCATGGAAGTATGCCCTGCGCAGATACCTTTGGTGCCTCACATAATGATCTGTCCATTGGCCATCAACCTTGACATCCAGGCCGCCTGTGGAGTGAACACGAACATCACCCTTAGTCATCGTCCACTCGAATCTATCATGCACCCAGCCATTGCCTGTGCGTAGGTCATCAGCGATAGTCTTGATCTCAGGAGAAATAACAGGCTGCTTTGCTGGAGAATCTTGTGCCTCTGAACAGACAGGGCCGCAATAGATCCATATAACACATAATATACATAGCCAGACACTCATAACAAGCGCCAAGATCGTACATTCAATCGGCATTGTTCACCTCACGACAGTCGAACCATGGGCAGTGCTCACAGACTCCATCACACACACGTCCTCCTCCTGGATAAAAAGTCTTCACTTGTCGATCAGTACTCTGTTTTGCGGAAGATTTGGTGTTGTCCGGCCACCTTGTTGGAGTTCACGGGTGTAATCTCACCCAGTTCCACAAGGCGATCGAAGCACGCCAAAAAGGTCCACCCGTCATATCCCATGTGCGGATTTACCTTTTGGACCATCACGGCCCCGGCGATATCCAGCTTCTTGTTGACATCATCCCTAACGGCGAGGAATAGGCGTTGGCCCTCTTCCGTGAACAATTTGTCCCTTTCCGCTTGGTACGAATACATTAATCCTCCTGTCGCTTTGGGGACTATGCTGCAGTTCGCTCTCCTGAGGGCCGAGATATCTATGTTCCAAAGGAGGAATCACATTCGTCGCAATTCACGCCATGATGAGTGCACATAGAAACCAATTTGGACATCTTCGGCAGTGATTTTGGGTCATATAGGCTGATAGTTTCGCCGCATGGAAACACAAAATCCTTAGTTTCCTCACAGCAAGTAAACTCATACTTTATGCCGTACTTTGCAGTGCGCACAACATACTTTCCACCCATAGACGTATTTGGGTTCACAACAGTACACCTTATCCCTTCACTACGCAAATACTTAGTTAGTAAGCTTGTAAGTGTCATGGTTGTTTACTTTGTACGCCCCCCCAGAGAAGGGGAGAATTAGATGATTCACAACCCGCACATCTTCGCCATCCTTTCCATAATGGCCTGAGACAGTTTCGCGTCCAAATCGCTCAATTTGTGGTTTGGATTGGAGATTGTTTGGACCCATGTGCCATAATCGCCGATTTCAATCCACTCTTTAAGCTTCTTTGGAGTCTTCGCCAGACATTCTGGGCATGTGTGCTTCGATGAGACATATGCATTGTCCTGCCCAGGGCCGCTTCCCCTACATATGTCTATTTCTTTGGTCTTAAACATTTTGTTTTTAAACCAAAGCGTTTCACACACATTGCAGAAAGTAACGTATTTCTCGCATTCCTCACACAGGCCACCTTCATGCTCGCCAGATTCTTGACCGTATTCATATAATTCGTGGCAATTCTCGCATGTGAAATTGCAAGAAGACGAATTGCTAACGAAGCCGTTACGGATTTTCATAATATAACGCGCTCCAGGAGAATACCATTTTCGTCCGAAATGTGTTCACCATTAGTTTAGGCATGCCCCACCAACTCAAGGAACTCATCAGGGCTAATTAATTTGGTGCCATATTTCCTGGCTTTTTCTGCCTTATTGCTAGTACTACTGGGATCTTTGATAATAAGCAAGTCCAACCCTTTACTGACACCAGACTTTAATTCACCACCACTGTTTTGGATTAGTTCGCCGAGGTCATGTCCATTATATGACCTCAACCCAGTCATTGCCACAGCTTTTCCTTTAAGAGGCCCGCTTTTATTCAAGGTTTTAACCTCCACATGTTCAAGAAGTTTGTCAATTTGGCCCCTTTTGTCAATGAGTCCGCTATGGATCTTCTTTGCCGTAGTCTTGATACCCTCGATAGAGGCAAACTCTTCTGGTTTAGCGTTCAGCACCTCATCCAAAGTCCCGAATTCTTTGGCAAGCCTTTTAGAATTAGTCTTGCCGAGGTGAGAGATGTTTAGACCGGCCAAGAATTTATCTATGGTCATTTCTCTGGTTTGCTCGATCACTGTTTTGAGCTTGACTGCAACCTTATCTGACCCACTTGCCTGCGACAGAGCATGCAGTTCTGCGGTGTAAAACTTGTCTGGGGTGTCAATACCGAGATCAATCAAACCGCTTAGGACATGGGTACCAAAACCAAGCATATTGTGGATTTTGACCCACGTCATCATATTGCCAAAGACAGCCCCAGCGCATTCTGTAAAAGCACAAATAATATATGCGCCGTCACGTTCAAGGATCTCACCACATGTGGGGCAATTCCTGGGCAGGTTAATGCCTTTGCCGCTGTTTGACTTCTTGGCTACACCGATAACGGCTGGAATAACGTCGTTCTGCCTCGCGATAATCAGCTCGTCACCGATTTCCAGATTCAACGCTTGAATATAATCGAGGTTGTTTAGGGTCGATCGCTTAATCGTGACACCGTCAAGCTCAACAGACTCAAGCTCCGCGACGGGAGTAATTCTTCCAGAAAGCCCGACTTGCCATGTAATATCATTGAGCTTTGTTGTGGCGGAGGCCGCTTCGAACTTGATCGAAACCTGACCCTTGGGCCTACCGTCAACGACTCCATATTTCTCCTGCTCTTCAATGAGATCCAATTTGACTACGAGCCCGTCGATGTCGTGTTGCAACGATCCTCTGTCGAATTTCTCGAAATATTCCCACACCTTATCGATCATAAGAATTTGAGTATCGACATATGTGAGGCCCATCGATTCTACCATTTTTCTCTTTGATTCTTCAGAATGAAATCCGGTCTCACTAGCGGCATCGAAATATCTGGCCTCGATATGCTTGAGTTTGTCAGTTCCCTTTTTGTCTCTTGCCACGCCATTTGCAGTGTTTCTGGCGTTTTTATAACCAATCGGCTTAAAATGCTTTTCGTAGTTGGCTTTAGTAAGAATCATTTCACCGCGTAGTTGGCCAGTAAATGGCACAGGCAGGGTTTTCTTGACGTTTTTCATCTTGAGAACGTTCGGCGTAATATCGTCGCCATGTTCTCCATCCCCACGAGTAGCAGCACATTGTAGTTCACCGGCCCTATATGTTAGGACAATTGTGGAGCCATCAAGCTTGTGACTGATCTGGACGACACCTTTCTTGTCTTTTTTCCAGTTATCCCATTCTTCCTTGGTATTGACCTTAGCCTGAGATCCAATAAACATTTCATGCTTGACCTTCGGCCACGCGGACACGCTGATGGCTGAACCAACTTTCTTGAGGAATGGGTTATCAGGGTCAATTGTGAATAGTTGGTCGCGTAAAGCGTCAAACTCAGGATCTGATATGATTGGCGTGCCACCGTAATAGGCCGCACTGGCCTCTTCTAGCATTTTGACGAGTTTCTTTGCCTGCATCTCTCCTCCTTCTTTTTCTCCGTTCTACACTTGAGATAGTTCGGAGAGAATTAGGTAATAACGACATCCGTGCAATTGATACCTTACTGCGTTATTTCTCCTTCGCGTTCAAAATAATCGGAAGTCCATCTTTGCCGCCGATAATTACGATCTTAGCGTTGTTTGATTCTGCAAGTTTGGTTGTAGCCTCTATACCGCGCCATTGTAGCAGTTGATCGCTAATACCTTTCATCACGATTTCCTGGAACTTTTGTATACCATTGGCTTCGATTTCTTTGCGCTCAGCTTCTTTGCGTTCCTTAGCCAATACGAATTCCATACGTTGTGCTTCCTGTTCGGCTGCGAGCTTATCTTCGATTGCGTTTTTCACCTTGCTTGGCAATTCGACATCTCTCAATTGCAGCTGCTGGATTATGAATCCTTTTCCGTTAAATCCTCGTTCTTGAATAATTGAAGATATCTTTTGTGTTAACAATTCCTCCGTCTTAGTTGCTAACTCCTTCCTTTTAGACGAGTATGCTTCCTGTGCAGTAATAGTAGAAGCTGCTTCCCTAATTGCTGTCCTTGCAGACGGTCGAATAACTTTCTCTTCGTAATCAGACCCAATATTTTGATAAATCCATGGGGCGTCAGATGGAACAAGACGGTACACAACAGTGATGTCAAGTGGCATCTTTAGCCCGTCCTTACTAAGACACGTAACTCCATCATTTCCCAGTTTTGTTCCCTCATCTACAATAGCAGACATAGTGTAAGTTTCCGTCCTGACAGACATTTTACTAACAGAAGCGAATGGATTAATTAAGTGTAAGCCTTCTGGTACACTTTTGTCGTTAACGCTACCGAATACAACTGTCACACCAACATGGCCAGCCGGAACCACTGTAAAACAACAACTAATGATTACGATAAGTCCAGCTAATGACACAACTCCAAATATAATTCTCGCAATGATTCTGTCATCTTTAGCTTTAGGAACCCAGATCAATGTACCAATCAAGCCCAAAAAGCCCACAATGGCTACAATAAACGCGGCGACAGCCATAAAACCTCCTTAAAGGTACAAAACCTAGCAAACGCAAGCACTTTCGGCAATACTAACATATCTCCTATTTTGTCGGATTCAAAACAGCTTTACGTCTTTTCTTTGTAAGGCGATCACTAAAAAGCCCACGTATATAAACAGAGTATTCACCATCTTCTTCCAAGTGCAATACACTCTCTTTTATAAGCCACCTAGGTAATCGCTGGTGAATGAATCGCTGGTCAAGTGTCCAACCAGTTGGCCAACCTGCTGAATCGAAAGTGCCCTCTTTGATAACTCCAAAGTCTCCGATGTTCCAATCGTCAGGATTGGTGTTCATTTCAAACATTTCTCCAAATCTGTCTCGTCTTCTTCTGTCAGTGGATATTCAAATACACTAGGCTAGTTCGAAACTACGCAGACCAGCCTTAGCCACACCACCGATGACCTTCAGTTCGTTGATTTTGGCTTCCCTGAGGATTTTCTCCCTCTTCAAGCCCTTGGTATACGGGAAGTGTGTCCTGAGGGCTTGTGTAAGAAGAGAATCATCTGAGCGGACACGCTCCGCAGGGATAATGAGCTGGGAACCGTTGATCTTGACTGCATAGACTCTCATTTTCTTCTCCTTTTTCTATTGGTTTTCTTTTATGAACTCTCGTGCTTGACAGGGCACGCATGGGACTGGGCATCCTGGGTCTGCTTTATTGTGTTCACATCCACAACCATCAGCAGACCAATGCGCAAACATTATTGCCTTTTCGAATATGGTATCAAAAGCCTTGAGGATCTCTCGCCGGATTACGTATGATCGCTTGGCGGCTGGAAGTGAATCAGAAGTATTAGCCAGACTTACCAATTTGGCTTCTAATTCTTTGTGATTCATCTGACCCCACTTGCAAGCAGATCGACGAATCTCAGCGCCCATCCGTCAAAATGTTCTGCGAACGTATCGGATGCCGCCTTATTCTTTTCATTCATGATGTCAAGCTCCGCCCAAGAGCCGATCACCATCATTCTCATATACATCTTGAGGGTTGAGTTGCCTTTATCGCTGCAGATTTTGTAGTCTTTGTGGCTGATATTAACCTGGATAATACCATCAACAAGCCGCTTCCTCCATCCAAGCCCGTCGTGCAGAGGATCAGGTTCGTACAGGTCCAAAGTAATCCCAGACTGCCCTTGAACCAGCCGCCGTTCAGAACCTTTCCCCTTGATCGAGCGGGAAGAAACGTGTTTTCTTTTCTCTTGTTCCTTTTTGGGCGGTTTGAGGGGTGGCATTTTCTTTGGTTTGCTCTTGGTCTTCTTGCGCGGTGATTCAAACCTGCCGACCTCCTTACCCCTCTTGTTGACATGTCCTTTGCTTATGACACCCTTGAGCTGTTTGGGGATAATGCCTGGGTTCATCTTGATGAACCTATCGACGTCGGCCATGACGTCTTTGGCAAGCTCTGTATATCGGCTCATTGCTTTCTGCTTGCGCAAAGTCTTTAGCCACACCCTGGCATATTCATCGCAAAATTCCCCAATAGCCCCGATAAGGTGTTCAAGTTCGTCAGACCATAGGAAATCTGTTCGTTCAGTATTCAGTTCACCGAAATCCAAATAGATGTACCCCTGAATATATCCGGATTCGAACACATCTTTGTATTCTGACCAAATATCCTTCATACCACGCAGTTTGATATCAACCTTGCCCTGATGTCTAACCATGATTTGTGGTGCCGGTTTGTGTTTCTCTGTGTCCGTAGTGTAAATTTCGAACGTGATAGGACCGCTTTTGGTCTTAATGACGATGTCTTCCTGTCGTTCGCCTGGGAATTCTCTTAGTTCGACATCATGTGTGGTGGTTTTGCCACTTTTTGAGACGATTGCAATGGTGATGTGAACTTTGTTTTCCTTGATCTTGGCGGCATACATGCCACCAATGTCAGAGCAGAGCTCAACCACGGCACCAGGGTTCTTTCTAACCCATTCCATTGCTGTCTTTTGGACACCAGTACATTTCACATAGGTAGTCATGCCGGTGACTTCAATCGGGGCGCTGAAGTCTCTGAACGAAAATGTTGGCTTCTTGTCCACGAATCTAAAGAAAACATCTTTCGCATCCTTCAACTTGTCAAACTTGATGGAAGCAACGAAGAATGGGTCTGTGAATCGCGATCTGTTGGTGGGACGAGTGATCAACTGGTATTCACCACCAGGACCCATGATACCGAGAGGGGCGAGATTGCCAATCCCCTTACCACCAACATCTTCCTCCTTCTTGGCAGAGGCACCGATGTTCTGGACATTGGACTTCATCTTCGCTTTGCTCTCACCATTCCCGTTGTCAAAGGATGAGATTGCAGAACTCTTAAGATTAACGGTGATCACGCCCCTGGTTGCTTTAGCATCGATCATATTCTGGACTAGCTCTGACACAACCTTCCTGACGGTGCCATAAGTCTGTGCCAGATACAGGACAGTATTGCCAGCGTTGAAATTGACGGCGATCTTTTCCATTATTTCTTTTCCTCCATCACTCTCTTGTGGTGATCCTCGGTTAGGAGTGCCCGGCACGCCATGAATGCGTCGTATGATAGGTCGGTGCCAAGGGTTGACCTAAACATGTCGCGCTGGTCTTCGGTAGCCTGATCTATGAACCAATTCATTAATGCTACTGCTGGTTCCAAATGGTTCGCTACAATTTCCGCTTTCCGTTTCACAACGTCATCAGAGATCTGTACTTCCGTGAATTGGTCGATCTTTCCTAACTCCTCAAGTCTGTACACGACTTCCCAACTAGGTACAGCATCATTCAGCCACTTGGTTAGTTTGCGTTTTGAATCATATGTATCTGGTTCACCGATATTAACGGCTAAACGTCTAACGTCACCGTTGCATCTCTTTAATTCTTCTCGTAGCCATTTTTTGACTGCATCCCACCTTCGTTGCTTTGCTGGTGAAACATGCATAGCGAACCTCAACTAGTGGCCATATTCTTCCATTTTTTGATTTCCTGCTCTAATTTGTCAATCTTGTCCTGTTTCTCTCTCAATTCGTTTTCAAGACCAACCACCTGTTCAAGGAAAGATGCATTTGAGGTCTTAAGATCAATGATCTCTCGCAGCATGGTGGTGGTTTCCCGACGTGATTCATCAACTTCTCTGAAATGAAGGGCCATTTCAGTCAAGAATATTTCATACGCATTATTGCCGCTGATCGCTCTCGCCTGTCTGACCTTACCACGAATTTGGTCAAGAATTTTGTTAATCGCCTTCTGATCTTCTTCCTGGTCTCTCTCGCGAAACCTAGTGGGTCCAGCAATTGGTCTGGACGGCTTAGATTTTGCTGGTAGCTTAGGCTTGTCGGGCTTTGACTGTTTCTGCCTCTGTTTCTCCTTTGGGGTTGTAGCGTTACGATATTTGTTGACATTTCGCTGAATGCTTAGCCCGGTAACAGTAATGCCACGCTGTTTCAGTTCGTATAACTTTTCTAATTCCTCAGATATAAGATTGGCTACATCAAGCGGGAGCCAGCCATGCTCGCAGCCAAGATCGGCTGCGATTTTGCAGACATCATCCATCACCTCACGCTTGATAAGGAGTGACAAGGCACTATTCCTGGCAACCATTGTGTAGACTTTAAGGCCATTCTTGACATAGGCCTCTCTAGCCGTACGTGGTAGTGAATATTTAGTGTCGTAATCATATTCGTCCGGTTCGCCAGCCGGTTTGGATTCCTCCTCCTCTTCCTTAGGCGGAGCAGGCGCAACACCATTGACCAGGATATCATCAACCGCAAATCCTTGGTCAATAGCTTGGGTGATCATGTGGCTGAAGCCGCCCTGTGCGCCAATGAACGGGATGTCAAGTTTCTTGCATGAATTCCTGTATGCTTGTGATGCCTCGTGGCTGACATAACTCAAAAAACAGAAGACGATGTCGGGGATCCCACAGGAAAATTCGCCACGTTCGATCTGAGGTGCGTCGGACTGATAATGCGTGACCGTAACGCCCTTTTTGAAGCGTTTTGTGGGTATATTCTTGGGCTTGCCGCCAACAAACAGAACGTGGGTCATATAGCCTCCGACTATAAAATACCTCTGGCTCAGGAAATAATTCTTTGCGATGGTGTTATCACGTCCTGAACCGTCAAGGCGGGTGATGACGCCCACATTACCACTGGCTCAACCACATTGGATTCGCGTTTATCATCAGTGACCCTAAGCACCCGCCCGATCATCTGCGATAGTAAAGTCTTCGACTTGGTATTCCGACCTATTATGACTGTCTTGCACATCGGCAGGTCAACACCCTCTGTAAGTATCTGGCATGAAATCAAACACTGAATTTTGCTCTCTGTGAACAATTCGAGGTCTTCATCTCTTGGTTCTTTCGCACTGACTACTCTGCTAGAAACCTTAAGGGCTTTCCTGACTTTCTCACCAACTTCTAGAGTAGGCACAAAGAATATTGTTGGCCCCATTGTATCAAAATTCTTGTTAGCCCAATTTATCAGGTCATCAATATAGTCACCGTATGATCTGACACGATGGAGGACAACTTTGCTCAAGTACCCCTGTGCCGATAAATCCTCATAATTTGCAACATCGACCATATAGTTGAATCTAAGCGCAACACGGTCATGTCGTGAAGGCGTGGCAGTTATACCCAATAGTTTGCTGAAATTCACCTTTGACAAGAATGATTTGTAAGATTTGCACCCGTCGTGATGGAACTCGTCAATTACCAGAAGATTGTATTTACCTTTCGGCACTTTAGAAACAAACGGAGAGATTGCATCAAACTTGATTCTCTCCTTCTTTAAAGCAGCCGATGCCTGTCGGATCAGTTCTTTCCTGTGCGCCACCCACAAAACTGGTTCAAAAAAATTGCATATCTTGGAGGCAACAACAGTCTTGCCAGCACCAGTCGGTAAAACGAGGGCTACTCTAGGGACTTCGAGCAATCGTCGCACAGCCATTTTGATCGCTTGCTCTTGATACTGCCTAAGTTTCATAACAGGAATGCAAGCATCGAATTAGCTTCTGGAGAATTATTTGCCGCAGCATCGCTTAAATTTTTTGCCGCTGCCGCATGTGCATTGCGCATTCTTTGGTGTGTTCGATATAAGTTTCTTTGCTTCTCTTAGCAGGACATCCCGCCTCTTGCCGACATCTGATATTAGTTTGCCATTTAAGTGATCAATTTCATGTTGGGCAGCATATGCCGCTATCCCGACAAGCGGGGTGATACCATTCTTATCATCCTGTACTTTAATCCTGTGGTATCTTTCAACAATATAACAATCGTTCTTATCCAATGAGAAACACCATTCCTGGTTGGCTATCTTGGCGTTCTTGCTCATGAACCGGTCTGAAATAATGCTTGGATTATGGAACTCAATTTCGAATGGTGGCATATCACCTTGCGCTGGAATCTTTATATAACAAGCTCTGGCATTTATACCGATTTGGTTGGCTGCCAAACCATACCCATTGTCGTTGGTTTCAGCCATGGCTTCCTTGATTTTCTTTATGGCATTTATGTTGGCCCGTTCATCGGAGTTCTCTATTCTCTTCTTAAGGAGAGGTTCATCCTTCTTACACATATCCCAAAGTGATTCAGCGGCCATTTCCGTAGATCCTTTCTAGTTAGCAAAATGTAATAATCGCGATGGCACCAGCCAGCACAATCAACATTATCCCTAATGCTATCATCCATTGCGCGGCCTCATTCAGGCCCTCGTCGATGAGAGCTTGCTTTTCTGGACCCTCGGGCATGTCCCGGAGACGCTTGAGTTTGTGAAGCGGAATTTGCGGCATTTTCGTTACTTACCATTAGTATGTCTGTACCGAATATATACTATTCGCAACTGCCAAACGATGCTGGCGTTATGGTCGTCCAGTGATGATCTCATGTGGGCTCGGGAATAATTCGGATCGTTTCCCATATAGTATCGGATAAATAAAACCGCGCAATTTTACAAAGAAACCTGGATCACACAAATTGATTACTGTACCTCTGAAAACTATTTTATAAATGATATTATGACCTAGTGTGTCATACCTTTCCTCACACGGGCCATATGCGCAACTTACTTCATTATTGCGGTCTTTATGTAATATCACTCTGGCATACCTGTAATCGTGTCCAGCATTTTCATCTACCAATAGGTAAAATGTGGTACCATAACCAAGATCATCAGCGACATATTCTATACCTTCCTCCCGGAGGAACATACCAATGTACTCAGCAGCTTCTTTGTCCCACCTCATTGCTTCTCAAATACGAACCTAAGTTTTCTTTTCCGTAAATTCCAAATTTCTTGGAAATTTTATGTGCGCCTAAGCCATAATGATTTCTGCTTTCACATTGTCATCTATCAATATTGCCAGTTCCTCAAAGCGTATTGTTGTTTCAGTCAAACATAAAGCAGCTTGTGTGTTACGGAGGATTTTATGGCCGGAAGAATTGAGTCAGTATGGGAAAATGCACCTGGACGATATGACGAAAATGGCCGCTTGGTTGACAAGTGGATAGGCGTTCAGATCCAGGGTGTAAGGAAGACGCAAGGTGGATACACGTATCAAGGCTGGTGGTTCTTCCTGCGTGAGTTCCCCGATAAACAATCATCATATTGGTATAAGAAACACAGATTGCCTGCCAAAGCAGGTGAAGAAGAAGGCGAAATCATCGAGGAATACGTTGGCAAGGAGCTGCCGTTCGACGTACCACCCGAGCTAGCAGAGGCCAAATGGGGAGTGGTGGCTGGTGAGAAGACCAAGTCGAAGAAAAAAGGTAAAAAGCCTGTGATGGCCTTCAAGAAGAAAGATAAGGGTGCCAAGAAAGGCCGCATCCAGAGAAAGAGAGTTAGCTGGTGATTAATTCTCTGGCAACTTGTCTAAAATCTCCGATGTTGAATACACCCTGTTCTTGTTGTCGTAGTCGATAAACCTATATGTTTCTTCGTTATTTCGTCTACCGGTTTCAACGAATATTAAATCATACTTTCTGCAGAATGTGTTTATGGTTGCAACTTTGAGGTCGGCCATTTTATCGCTCCAAATCTTTTATAGAGGTTTGATTTGCTACTAGGTTTCAAAAATACATATAATAGAAAAGAGCAGTAATGGCAACAAATATAGACAGATTCAATCCAACATTTTCACTCTTCCCCATTCAAAACGCACGTACCGCGTGGCGTCCCGTATACATCCCGACAGTATTGGCGGTTCCACAGAAAAGAACCCTATCAGGAGCTGACATAGGTGGTTCAAACGTATTCAACTTGAGATTTCTGATAGAGGATGCACCAGGATCTGCAAGCGTTGCCGGGTTTAAAAATGAAGGTATTATTATCCCAACCCTAGAGAGATTTGCAACCAGTGTTGCTGACCAAGCTCTCCCTATATACAAAGTTGCGGTGGAAGGACAGGAATTTGAGAGCGCAGACGGCTCCCCAATAAGCTTCGCAGAGGCACAAAATGGCGATTATTTTTATCTTACATTGGAAAATGGCGGTGTAAGAGACAAAATCACATATTATACTGATGCGGATTACTACGATCTATCGACAATAACAATATCAACGATAGAACTAACACCACTAGGGAAATACAACTTCGTTTGGCAGGCGTCATACTACGAGAGAGTCAAGACACAAGATGACGAATTGTTCTGCATCAGCAGCGTAGAAAAGCTCACCAGGCTATCGGTCACGTTCAACCACCCGGGCGACGTGCACCGTGCGATGGTCCAGAATACGCCTGGCGTTTACTTCGACGGCCAGTCATTCGACAAAGACACAACCGTCGATTTCTATCGTGTATTCGCTGACGTCTTACAGGACATCTTCGATGAACAGGGCTTCATTAGGGGCCTGAACTGGATAGACAAGATTCCAGCTCAATACATTCCGTATCTCGGATTCCTGCTAGGCTGGGATTTGCCATACTTTAACGGGATAGATGACAACGTAAGACGATCATTCATACGCAATGCGCGCAAAATACAAAAACTGAAGGGTTCAAAGAGAGCAATAAATGAACTGTTCGAAATATTTGGGTTCACGATAGATATAGTAAATCTATGGTACAGGAGCGATGGCAAAGCGTTCCTTGGGCCTTATGATAGTACCAGCAAAGGGTTTGAGAATGATTATGTAACATTAACAAATGTTTGCGCAACAGAGCCAATAATATCAGACAGCACAGAAAGTGGATTTGGCGATTTCGTCGTTCCACTTCTATATCGCCCAACAGGCAACATAACGATCGAAGCCTTCATTACGACTGGTGGAACCTCCAGGAGCCAGTTGTTAAATGTCGTAAGTCAAACAATTGCTGACCCAGACAGCACTGAGCAGACGACATGCTCGTCCACTAACGATGGTATGTTGATTAGTGACGCCCTCAACATCAACACTAGTACGGTCACTGGATACGCCAAGATAGTGGTTGATAGAATATCGGGGGAGGGTCTGGCAGAAATTCAGATGGGCAATGCTCCTCTGAACCGCTACAGCGTAACATATGACAGGGATACAAACCAATTAAGAATAATATATGACAAGTACCTGGACTTGTCGTCGTCATATCTGTTCATATTTGCCATATACAATAGAGATAAAATAACGCCATCGGAATCGTTGGCAGACCTGAGGAGTAACCGGTTCGACATCAGAGTATTGTTGTTTAAAGACGGTACACAGCCAGATTCTGATGTTTATGATTTCCTACTTGATTTCTTGTTCAAGATCAAGTCGTTCCACTCACTACTGCGCAAAATAGTGTTCTCACTTAATTTAGAAGGAGTCTACAATGTAACCGATTTCTGCCTTGGTGGGATAAACAAACAAGGAGAAGGGACGACCGGAGGCGAGCTACAGGTACCACCGCCAATAATCCCTAATGAACCGACGTGTGTTTCAGATTTGGATAGGGGGTTCAAGACAGAAGATCTCACACTTCGGTCTAAAATAATCGCCGGTTTAGAAGAAGAACACGCCGCTTGGAAGAACATGGATGGCACCCATGTGGTCCCCGACAGTTTAAGACCTCTACTCGAATCAATGTCAAGGATAGCTATTCCGGTTCCAGATGATTCGCCATGCGAATTCACTCAGTTTGGTCAAGATAGAGTAGAAGATGTAACGATAGACCTAGACCAAAATCCTGACACTAGAGAGAAAATATGTGACATTAGTACAAATACCAAGGATTATTGCTACAAGGGCAGAGCTGCTGATGATCTTGGTGTCAGCAGAGACGTGCTTCTGAACGAAACCGTAAGGTTTGACCAATGTACGTTGTCTGCTGGAAAGGGGTTGTATTGGACCAACAACCTTTCGTCTAACGTTAGAAGATGGTTTAATGAAAATAATTATCACGACAGCTGGAGTGACAGACAGTTTGTCGGTAAAGCTGCATGGGGTAATCGGCTGCATTACTCAGACAAGTCTCTAATAGACAACGACGATCCTCTCGATGCTTATATCGCAATACGTAGGCCATCCCTTGAAATTATGAAAGATAATATGTTTTTCCCTGGGCATAGGTTTATCCAAATGTTCGCTCTAGAATCTGATTTTACGCAGACAGAATATAATCTCAGACCATGGGACACATTACTAAATCTACCATGCTCAGAAGATGTCCCTGTCCAAAACGGGCAGCCGGTTATCATACCAGACCTAAATGCAAGAATAGAAATCGGAACAGATGGTGAAGAATGGTTAATTTTTGATGAATACCCGCTCACGTATTACGGTAATGGGCTAGTTCCAGATGTGACGTCGTTGGGCGACCACTTTGGTACTGATGCAGTGGTTAGCGAGGACGACGTAACCCACACAATATACACCACATCTGGTCCATTGGTAGGTTCAGGAGAAGACATCGTAGAATTTGATACGCTTGACTATACATCTAGCGAAACCATTTGCGTTGATGTTGGTAGAGCAATATTTGCTAGCGCCAACCAAGATTGTGTGTGCGGAACAGATGCGATAGAAGACATCCCAGATGGTAATCCATCAGAAACTGGACGTTATCAATATGATCCATCGACAGAGTTCATCAGCGGCATTCTGGATGGAGATGGATTAGCAGCGTTAATAGGCTTAGACGTCAACATTACGGGTGCACCATCTGAGTTGATCTTTAGGGTTGGTAGCGGCATTAGAGCAGATTTGGTAGCACCGCCATACAAACCATATAGATTGGACTGCGGTTGCTCGATGATTGACTGTGATACAACAGCACAAGGAACCATTGCCGCATCACCAACCATAGAAAGATGTAATATGGTTTACTTTGTTGACCAAAATGGTGTGCTTGATTTCGATCACGACAAAATTGACATATTCTCCACCATGGTCTTGAGAGAGAATGTGGCTGCTTGCTCACTAAGGTTGAATGGTGAATTATCTAGTCTTTTAGTCATTGACCAAGATAAAGTAACTACCAATAGCTCTGGAGTAACAAGTTACAAATTTATCGACGATTGGGGTATAATCAATACCGGATCATTCATAACAGACGGAACCAAGATGGACATTACATGGACGACATTTGAACCTAGAGTATGGGGCGAACCAGACACAGGTTATAAACAGGGAACCAAAGTATTCAGAAAGGGCACCATCACCACACAGAGGCAGATCTTGCAGACATTAGGCGGACAAATTTACATCCTGGCTGAAGGATTCGAACAGTATATTGGATATTTTCAGGCCAACGTCGTATGCGGTGACACACGTGCAATAGATCCATTCATTTACCACAACGATTGCGCAATAACCGATGAAATAGAATTCGAAATTAGTTGTGGCCCGAAATGGTCGGAGCCTGGGTCTGACAGTTCTAGTTGGCCAGAAATAACAGTCGGGCCTGGTGGTGAAGCTATTGTCGGAAGCACGACAGGTGACGGGGATCCCTTCTTTTGGATAGATGTATGGGGCAATGAAGAAGGAGGGGAGGTTACAGTAAATTGCTGAACAGCAGAATAATTACACCATCAAAGATAAAACTGGAATTATTGCACGAGGCCGGGTATTGGACTGTACCAAAAAAGAAAGGGAAAGGGAAAAAA
>Ga0209536_100004455_pt1 | contig 22114 bp, 14 predicted proteins | sample DeeMarSeWOR28_12_FD_187461 | JGI IMG/M metagenome (GOLD analysis project Ga0209536, IMG submission 187461) | Marine sediment microbial communities from White Oak River estuary, North Carolina - WOR-2-8_12 (SPAdes) (version 2) | ecosystem: Environmental > Aquatic > Marine > Intertidal zone >... | reverse complement strand
CAGGGAAATTCAATCTTAATCTAAATGGTCCTGTTTACATTTCCATCGATATGGACGTGGGTAGTCTGGAGTCGGTCTACTCAGCCAGGTTTATGAACTGTTATGGTCTGGCGCTACCTGAATTTCTTACGCTGCTATCACAGCTAAGAACATCAATAACTGAACGGGGAGTCCCCCTTGTGGGGATGGACATAATGGAGATAGATATTCATTTCCTGCAAGCTGCCAAATCAACACAATTTACGGACCACACAAGGTGTATAGCGAGGAAAGCACTGGAAATACTGGTAAATGACCAGTCAAATTAAACCGGGGGATATATACATAGATAAATGCCCTATACTATCTGGAATGAATAAACCAGTCATATATACTTAAGGAATATATAGAGGAGAAAGGAGAAAATCAGGTTGATATGAAACGGCTTCGATTCAGCCGGTAACTACCACCCTTGTGAACCACGGAGACGATCTCACTTTTGCAATTATACCCGATTTGGGATATGAAATCCAGGATGTACAGGTGGACGGTATAAGTGTCGGTCCGTTGACATCATTTACCTTCAACAGCATCACGGAACCCCATACCATTCACGCAACTTTCGTTAAGGTAGTTGAGGTACTGGATGTAAACATTCCCAACGGGACCATGAAAATCGGAGATGTGGTCTCTGCCTCTATTTCTGTCAGTAACGATGCAAGTGTTCCCTATTCGATGATATCCGGCAACATCGGCGGATACCCGTTGATTGGATTCCAGAGGATCAATGCAACATCCTACCTGGCCAATTTTGTCATCACTGAAGGTGGAAACAGCTATCAGGCCAGTCAGCAAATTCCTGTAAATGATCTTGTTATTACAGATGGAACCATACAGAGCAATGTCTATAACGGATCGATCGTCCAGAACAATGACCTTCTGGATGCCGAATATCCGCAGATCTCAAGTGTAACAGTAGAATCAGGCACAAAACGCATTGGTAGTGTGGTAGTTCTGAATATCAATGCAGATGGATCCGGGTATACCATTTTACCAGGTTCCGGGGTGAATGGAATCAGTGTTGCTGAGGACAATGTCACATTCCTTGATCAGGGAGGGGGGAATTACACCATTGCATATACAGTTGAGGAGGGAGACAATGATGTTGAGGCCGGTGAATTAGAGGCCAGTATTATTCTGGCTAAACCTTCCGGTAATATCGGGGCACCCTACACACTGGTGGCAAATGCCCAGAACCTGACCATTGACGCCCATCCGCCTGTGATCACCGGCATGGAGGTGTCCAACAGGGCATACGGGGTTGGCCAAACCATACAAATAGCGATAACAGCCGACGGTACAGGGTATTCAGCCATGGTCGGAACACTGGTTAACGGGATTCCCCTCAGTTCGGCGCGGGTGAGCTTCACTGAACGGGCCGGGGGATTGTACGAGTTAACCTATACCATTGATGCGAATGATTCAGATGTCTCACCCGGGCAACTGGCAGGGAGTCTGGTGTTATCAGATGTGGCCGGGAACACGGGGATCCCCTTTGGAACCTTTAATCCCAATTCACTCGAGATTTACACAGCTTTACCTGAAGCAGTGATAGCAGGCACACCCGAAATATGCGAGGGGGAACCCGCTGCCCTTTCGGTCTCTTTCCAGGGAAGGGGGCCATGGAGCTTTACCCTTTCTGATGGGACAATCACCACCAATTACGACGATATTGCTACCGATAACTATTTGCTCACGGTTGAGCCGGTTCAGTCCACCACCTATCAAATTGCCAGTGTGGAAGATGTGAATGGGGTAATGAATACCGGAAGAGGGCAAGTGGATGTGCTGGTAAATCAGAAGTCTTTTGTGGAATTTGTCAATATTGCCAGCGGGTACAGTGTTGAGGAAGATCCTGTCCAGCTGCTTGCCAATATACCTGGAGGTACCTTCTCAGGTCCTGGAATTGTCAGTCCGGACGGCATGTTCGATCCGGCACTGGCCGATACAATCGGATCACCTCATACCATCACCTACACCTACAGCAATGAGCAGGGATGTATCAGCCAGGCCGAGGCACTGGTTTTTGTTCTGGGGACCATGGGTGGCGTATTCATTCCATCACAGATTGTTTGTAGTAACGGGGAGCCCTTTATGGTCAATGCATCAAATGTCGCAGCGGAGAACGGATCTTTCAAGTTGCTGAATTCAAATGGTCAGGCAGTGGCCGGGCTCACTGATTTTGGAGACAACAGCGCCGAAATTAATCCGGCCATCCTGAGTGCAGGAACCTACACCATTGAATACAGGTATTTTGAAGGGGTGGTGCATATCATTAACAAAACGTTCCAGGTAGAAACCGTTCAATCACCGCTGATCCTCAATTTGACAGATGACTCCTACTGCCAGAATATCACTCCTTTCATATTGGAAGGGAATGAGGACAACACCAGGTTCGAGGGTCCGGGTGTGCATCACAGCCCCGGACAGGGTTATCTCTTTAATCCTTCGGACGTCGCGCCGGGAGAGATCACCATTTACTGTGAAAATTTGTCAGATCACGGATGTTCGGAGGGGACCGAAAAGCTGGTTGAGATCAGGGCGGCACCGGCAGCCAACTTTGCTGTCACCGATCACTGTATCCCGGCATCTGGCGGTATGGTTTCATTTGACAACCTCACACCGGAAAAACTGATGGTGGAATCCTGGAGCTGGGATTTCGGTGATCCCGAAAGCGGCCCCGAAAACACAAGCACCGATGTCAATCCGATCCATTTCTTCGGCACACCCGGGGACCGGATCATTTCGCTGGAGGCAATAACCCATGATGGATGTGCTCGGACCTATGAAATGAGAATCATCCTGGATCTGTTGCCCCAAGCCGATTTCACCTGGATCAGCGATTGTTACTCACCGGATCAGTCGGTGTCGTTTGTAGACCGGTCGGGAGGCGGATCATCTGTTCTGAATCATTTCCAATGGACATTCAGGGATTTTGAAGGGACCATTCTGGGCAGGATCAATACCCAATCCGGTGAAGATACAGTTGATTTTACTTTCGATGGATTGGACATTTATGGAGTTGATTTAATCACAGAAACCGAACTTGGGTGTACGGACAGTGTATTCAAGGAGGTTCTGCTGCAACCAACCATTCTGGTAACGGATGAAGGATACCGGGAAGGATTTAATGGCGGCGACGGTGCCTGGAAAGTCCAGTCTGAGGACGGCCTGAGCAGCTGGGTGCTCAGAGAACCCGATTTTACCGGGTTTGCTGCCATCGCAGGAGATATGGCATGGGTGACTCAATTCCCAGCCGGGGTGATCGGATACAGGGAACATTCCTGGATCCAAAGCCCCTGTTTCGATTTTTCGAATGCTGAACGAAGCATGATCCAGATGAATATCATGCGCAGTTTTGTGCCAAGTATAAACGGGGCTGTGCTGCAATACAGGGATGTTGTCGAAGAGGGTTGGAAAAATGTAGGGGGTGTTGCCACAGGTGTCAGCTGGTATAATTCAGCAGATTTGATCAGCAGGCCCGGAGGAAGTGATACCGGCTGGGGTCTGGAGGTGTTTAATCCGGACCAGGAATGGGTACGAGCCGCACATGCACTAGATGACCTGGACGGATTATCCAACATCTCTTTTCGCATAGCCATTGCCTCCACAGGCGCACAGGGAATTGGGAACCAGGGATTCGCATTTGACGACATATTTATCGGAAAGCGTTCCATGAAATCCGTTGTGGAGTATTTCACCAATTCATCGAGCGAATCCTCCAGGTTGGCAGACGACCTGATTGATTCCCTCAGTCAGGAATATTCAAGCGATATCATTGATTTGCAATATCACACTTCCAATCCAGGACAGGATCCCATGAATGAGAACAATCCTTACCCGGCCAGCATACGCAAGTCCTATTATGGGATCGAGGATGTGCCCTATGCGGTTCTGAACGGGGGAAGCAGTGAAGAGTTCAGATATCAGTTCACCGATCTGAAAGCCACGCCTTTGCTTGATTATATCGGTCTGGCTGTACTTGAGGTTCCACAATTTCAACTGGATCTGACCGTGGACCGGACAACCACAGGGCTTGAAAGCAGGGTTGAAGTAACCTGCCTGACGGAAGAGTATGCCAACAATATACAGTTATATACCGTGATATTTGAAAGGGAGGTGACCATGTACGAAGGAGAGAATGGTGATACCACTTTCAGAAACGTGGTCCTTGACATGTTACCTAACCCTACTGGCAAACTTTTGGGTGGTGATTGGGAATCTGGCGACAGCGAAAACAGTACGGGAAATTGGGAATACCAGCCCTATGTGGAAGATATTCGGGACCTTGGGGTGGCTGCATTTATACAGGACAGGCGCACGGGTAAAATTCTGCAGGCTGCTGTCAATTACAGAAAATGGGATGTGGGACTGGAAACCACAAGTAAAATACCTGCGTTGAACGTCTATCCTAATCCGGCCAAGAATGAATTATTCGTGAATCTGGGAAGGATAACTCAAAAGGCAGGATTGCTCAGGGTCATGGACATGAATGGGCGTGAGGTGATGGCTGAACAGATACCAGCGGGTTACCAGATTCATCGAATGCATATTGAACACCTGGACAGAGGAATCTATATCTTGTATTGGATGGAAGGAGACCAATTAAGTGGTTTGAATAAGTTTATCAAAACGGAATAACAGTATAAAGCGAAAAACAGATGCACACAAATCGTAGAAAATTTTTAAAGCAATCGGCTGCTGCCACGGCTGCTGTTGGAATCTCATCACCTTTTTCAATACTGTCACCGGGGGTAATGGGGGCCAATGATAAACTGGTTTGCGGGGTGATCGGGGTGAACGGTATGGGATTTGCAAACCTCAGGGCTTTTCTTGGCCAGCCCAATACTGAATGCGCAGCACTTTGTGATGTGGATGAAAATGTACTGCAGAAAAGGGTGGCCGATGTCGAAGGAATACAAGGAAAGGCTCCGGCAGCCTATAAAGATTTCCGCAAATTACTCGAGCATGAAGGCCTGGATGTGATTATTATCGGGACCCCCGATCACTGGCACACACTTCCTTTCATATATGCATGCCAGCAGGGGTTCGCCATTTACTGTGAAAAGCCTCTGGCCAATTCAATTTATGAATGCAATCTGATGGAAAATGCAGTGGAAAGGTATGGCAATGTGGTACAGGTGGGCCAATGGCAGCGAAGCGATAAGCACTGGCAGGACGCCATTGCTTATGTTCATTCCGGAAAACTGGGCAATATCAGGACGGTGAGGGCATGGTCCTATCAGGGATGGATGGGATCTGTACCGGTGGTACCGGATTCCCAGGTTCCCGAGGGTGTTGATTATGATTTCTGGTTGGGACCGGCCCCCGAAAGACCCTTTAATAAAAACAGGTTCCATTTCACTTTCAGGTGGTTCTGGGATTACGCTGGGGGCATGATGACCGACTGGGGGGTTCATATTGTTGATTATGCTTTGTATGGGATGAACGTATATGCACCCAAATCGGTGATGTCGCTGGGTGGGAAATTTGCATACCCCGACGATGCCTGCGAAACACCGGATACACAACAGGCCATTTACGAGTTTGATGGATTTACACTTCTATGGGATCACGGCATTGGCATAGACGGGGGATATTATGGGAGATCGCATGGGGTCGGTTTTGTGGGGAATGATGGTACCCTGGTAGTGGACCGCGCCGGATGGGAGGTGATCCCTGAACCCAAGGGGGGAGAACCCACCCTGGAAAAAGTGGATCTGGTTCCGGGAGACGGCAAAGGGCTGGAAAATCACATGATCAATTTCATGGAAGCCATCAAGAGCGGGGCGGCTTTGAATTGTCCGGTGGAAATTGCAGCCGGAGTGGCCAGAACCTGTCACCTGGGAAACATTGCCTACAAGACGGGACGTAGGTTGTACTGGAATCCGGATGAATCGAAGTTCATTGATGATCAGGAAGCCAATGGCTACCTGAAACCGGTTTACCGAACTCCCTGGGAACTGCCAGCTATATAAATATCATTTTTTTAACTGTATGCGCATCAGATACATATTCGCTGTCATATAAAGATAGTGTTGATTTGCATTTAATGCGCAATTGGAGGTGGGCTGACCGGTTTTAATGATTCCAAGATGCTTTCCGGAGGAGTTAAAGATCCATACTCCTCCCGGCCCTGTGGCGAAGATGATACCATCGTTTCTGACCTTCAGACCATCAGGCGCTCCAACAAGGGTATCTGAAGCAATACTCGCATCATAGAAGAGGCGTTCACCGGCGATCTCTCCCTGCTCATTCAGGTCGTAAGCCATCCAGAATGAGTTTTTACCACCACCGGAGTTGGCCACATATAGTGTTTTTTCGTCGGGTGCAAATCCTATGCCGTTCGGGGCGCCCAGTTTATCGGTGACCAGGCTCACGTTACCCTCTGCCGAGAGTCTGAAGACCCCTGTGAAGTCCATTTCCCTGGAGGGATCCTGGTATCTTTTTTCCAGGCCGTAAGCCGGATCGGTAAAATAGAGATCACCTTTGCTGTTGTAGACCGCATCGTTGGGTGAATTGAATCGCTTTCCGGACCATTTATCAGCAAGGGTGATGAATTGCGGAGCTGGATCGTTAAGCGGTGCATCCATCAGGGCCATTCGGCGATCACCATGCTGACAAAGGACCAGTTTCCCGGAAGAATGGAGCAACAACCCGTTGGATCCGGATTCTCCGCCCCGTGGCGTGGAACCGGTATAACCTGCGGGCCTCAGGTATAACTTTAATCCGCCTTCTTCAGACCATTGATATATAGAATTCTTAGGAATATCGGAAAATATGAGGAAGCTCTGATCGGGTAACCACAAGGGACCTTCGGACCAGTCAAACCCCTCTGCAACGATTTCAGGAACTGCTCCTGGTGGAATGATGTCATCCATTTCCGGTTGTAATCTCAATACGGACCCGGTGACCCGGTATTCCTGATCGGTTTGACCGGAGGCAGGCTCGTCCCGGTTGGCGCCGGTTTGTCCGGTGCATGCAAAAAAGAGGAGCGTTGCCAGGGATGCGATTGAAATAGAAAAAGGTTTGTTCATGGGATAGGAATTAGAAGTTATTATTAATCCATTGGACAGTGAGGTCGATCCCTTCACGTGCGCTGACCGGAGCATACCCGATCTCCCGTGCAGCCTTTTCCGATGAAACGACCCAATGATGGTTAAATTTACGAACAAGATCAGGAACGATCAAAGGGGGCCGTCCGGTCAGCGGCGCAATCCCCTGCATGGCGTAGGAAGCGGCCATCATCGACCAGAATGGAATCCTGTACAGTTTTTTGAAAGTTTGTGAAACTTCCCTCACCAGATCGAACAGCTGAATGTACGAAAGGTTGGCCCCTCCCAGGATATATCTTTCTCCGGGCTTTCCACGCTCCATGGCCAGGATGTGACCCTTGACCACATCTTCAACGAATACATAATTGCCGGATTGAGTGCCATTTCCGGGAAGGAACCTCCATTTATTCTTCAGATATTTTTTGATCATCAATGTGACCCCGTTGGATTCACTCAGCAACCCCGGGCCATACACCCTGGTGGGATTGACAATTACTACTTCGATACCTGATAGATCCAGCTCTTTAATCTTTTGTTCCATTTGGAATTTGGATAACTCATATGGAGTAAAGAATGAATCAGGGTCAGGACTCGATTCATTGACAGGTATCCCGGAATTTGAGGGTCCCAGAATTCCTGCAGTAGAGGTAACCACCACCCTTTTTACCCCAGCCTGTTTTGCTGCGGCGATCACATTCAGTGTCCCCTCCACATTCAGCCGGTAAATGGTTGACGGATCAAAAACCACCCCTGCAAATGCGGCCACATGGTAGGCCTCGGAGCATCCTTTCATGGCAACCAGCAAAGAAGATTGATCCAGAATATCCCCTTTGAACTGCTGAATCCCTGCGAGGTCAATTGTTTTTCTCTTCTCTTCGGATCTGTAGAGCGCATGAACCCCTTCTCCCAGTTCTGACAACCGCATCACAAGCTGCTTTCCGATGTAACCCGTTGATCCGGATACGAATACGCTCATTACCTTGTCAGTTTCATATGGGGATGTGCCCTCAGGGAGAGCCATTCATGCGATAAAGCCATCACCGAGTGGATCACCACCGCACTCCAGATATTTCCCGTAATCAGTGTCAGGTAGCAGAGGATAATTCCGAGCGGAACCGCACCGATCACTTCCAGGGGTCCCTTGTAGAAATGGGCGAATGCATAGAGTACCACATTCAGGCCAATGGCGGGGACCGGATGAAGGACCGATAAGGAGCTGAAAAACAGTAATCCCCGGAACAGGAATTCATAAGCGATCAGAAAAACCACCCAGCTTGCCCCACTGATCCAAAGCAGATGCGAAGTCCATACGCCGGACCTGATCTGCGGATAGTGTTCCAGGTTGGAGGGTGTGGAGGAGACGCTGTAGGTCATCAGAACAATCAGGGGAAGAAGCCCGTAGCTCCAGAGGGGCGGAGGTTCTGAAAACCGAAAATTCAGCCCGAATTCTGACAGGGTAGCGTTGAATCCGAAAACAATGATCCCCGCGGGAATGATTCCCAGAAACAGGAGACCGAAGGTTCGCTGCAGAATGACCTGGATGGTCTGTGTCGGGGTGGATGAAAAGTTCTGTGAAAGCCGGAGGGCAGGGCCTTCAAGCATGGATATAAAGTAGTATGATGCGAATCCGATGATGGTCCAGAGGAGTCCTGTCAGCAGCACTCCATCCTCCGGATTCCATACCAAAACCTCCATGTTTTACTCTGCATCTGGATGGTTGACCAAGTCGTTCACGAGCTCGGTGACGCTCCGGAAATCAATCTTGCCTGTACCCATCATCGGAAGGGTCTCAATAACAAAGAATTGCCTGGGCAATGCAATGTTGGGAAGCTCCTTACCCATTTTCCTGAGGATCGCCACCTTGTTGATTTCACTGGTTACAGCCGCCACAATGGTGGAGCCTTTCACTTCATCGGGAATCTCCACCACACAGCATGAAATGCCCTCGGGCAGGTACTTCTCCATGACATTCTCCACCCTAACCAGGGAAACCATCTCTCCCCCAACCTTCACAAAACGTTTGAACCTCCCTGAATGCCACAGGTATCCATCCTCATCCAGGAATCCCATGTCTCCGGTATTGTACCAACCATCAACAATGCTCTGAGCTGTCAGATCAGGATCGCCCAGGTATCCCTTCATCACCAGATCACCCTTTACCATGATCTTACCCACCTCGGATGGCTGGCAGTCTCTGCCTGTTTCGAGATGTTCGATTCGCACCTGAACATTGGGGATCACCTTGCCGATACTGCCAGGTTTATTGAATTCCAGTGAGTTGGCGGAAACCACAGGAGATGTTTCAGTGGTGCCATATCCTTCAAGCAGGGTCACATTGTGTTTCTTCATGTACCCATCCCGCAATGCATCCGGGCATTTATCCGCTCCTGCCACCATGATGCGCAGCGAGGCGAAATCGCCTTGCTCGGATTTCTGAAGATATCCCCAGAAGAAACTGGGCGTTCCCACCATAACTGTAGGTTTTTCTTCCCGGGCAATCCTGCATATGGTTTGAAATTCAGTTGGATTGGCATAGGTGACCATGGTCATTCCCTTGACAAAACAGACCCAAAGATTCACGGTGAGCCCGAAAACATGAAAGAATACCAGGTTGGCCAGCAGGACATCGTCCTCAGTAATATGGACATGCTCGCTGAAATTCATGATGTTTGAACCTATGTTCTTATGGGTGAGCTGGACTGCTTTTGGGTCTTTCTCACTCCCGCTGGTAAACAGGATGGCCACTGTGTCATCTTCTGCTCCCCCGTGGATGGAATTGGTGATCACCGATACAGGCATTTTGGCGATAAGGGCAGCTCTGAGTTTGTCCAGTGTACTTACTCTTTTCATGATATCTTCGATCAGTATCATCCCATCGATCAGCGGGCAGTTGATTTTTTCCAGGAGGGCTTTGGAAGTAATGATGGTCTTAAAGCCACATTTTTCCTGTGCGTACCTGGCATTGTTCTCAGCACCGGTTGAATAGTTGATCATCACCGGTACCCTGCCACTCATCAAAGCACCTACGGTGGCCAGTGCACAGCCTGCAGATGTGGGGATCATGATCCCTATGTACCCTTGATCGTATTTTTTAAATTTTCTGGCCAGAATGAGAGATCCAATCAGCGCCCTTTCATAGGTGACATTTCGCTTGGTGGTTTTGTCGATGATCCCAAGCTTCTTGGAATGCTTTTTGGCCATCGCAACAAACTGGTGGTGAAGAAGCATAGTAGTGGAATTTAGGTTAATTTAGGGTAATTTTGGTTCATAAATATAAGAAACGTGCGCAATATGATTAGACCACCTTCCATTCGATCTCTGAATGAGTCTTACAGGAACCATTTTCTGTCCAGCCAGAAGCAGGCAATTGCTGATTATCAGCAGCTGTGCAGGTACCTGGTGGAACAGAACTGCACGTTTCGGGGTGATCCGATGCCTACACTTTTCAAGCCCAATTTCATATCACCGGGCCAGCAGAAACTGCTGATCCGGTATGTGGAGATGATGTCACGCATTTTATCCAGGTTTATATCCTTATACATGGATCATCCTGAAATCCGGGAGATCATGGGCTTCTCTGAGCAGGAAAATGATCTGTTCTCCATTGATCCGGGCTATAAAAATCCATTGGTCATTTCAAGGCTGGATGCTTTTCTCAACGGGAATCAGTTGAAATTCCTGGAATTCAACTGCGACTCACCCGCAGGGATTGCCTATGCAGATATCCAGGAGCAGGGATTCCGGCTTCTTTTTGATAACTATCCGTTTATGAAACAGTATCAGATCGGATACATGTTCCGGCAACAGATACTGCTGGACTCCCTGTTGAAGAGCTACCGGGAGTTCAGGGAGGAGCGGAGGCATTTTCCGGCTAAACCGGTTATTGCGATCGTTGACTGGAAAGAGGTCTCCACCTATTCGGAATTTGAACTGCACAGGCACTATTTCAAGAGCAACGGCATTGAGACGGTCATTGCCTCTCCGCTGGATTTCTCCATTCGTGGGGGAAAATCCTATGCACGGGGTCAGGAGGTACACCTCGTATACAAACGTGTGATCACGAGGGAACTGCTTGAACGTCGTGGAGAGGTGGAAACATTCGTTGAATCGGTGAGGAATGGACTGGTCTGTTGCTGCAATTCATTCAGAACAGCTATCGTAGGAAATAAAAAAGTCCTGGGGGTGATTGCTGACAAGCGATTCAGGACAGCTTTCTCCAGGCAGGAGCAGGCACTGATCAGGGAGACCATTCCATGGACTACCGTATTGGCAGATACGGAGGTCAGCTACCATGGAAAAAAAGTACAATTATCCGGATTCGTTTCGTCTAATAAGGAACGCCTGGTATTGAAACCAAGCAACAGTTATGGAGGAAAAGATGTGCACATTGGAAAAGAAACCAGTCAGCATATCTGGGACCGGCTCATACAGGATCACATTGGAGGTCACAGCTGGGTGGTTCAGGATTTTGTTCCTATTCCCACAGGCCAGTATCCTGAAATAAACAAGCGGGTGGTATTCAAACCCAAATATGTAAACATCAATCCATACGCCATCAACGGATCCTATTGCGGCACCATAACCCGGGTTTCGGCCAGCCAGGTGATCAACGTAAGTGCAGGGGGTGGATTGGTGCCCACCCTCACCGCTCGAAAAAAACCTGTCCAAAGGAAATCAGATGGAGCATGATGGATTTGCACCATACAGCCTCGAGGAGATTTCAGACCGGCTTCTGAAGGAGTTGTTTCCCATCAGAGGAGTCACTGAACTGGGATCTGCTGCATTTGATTTCAGGGAACCATCCGGTGATCTGGGGATTGCACTTCATGCGGCTTCCAGGGTGAGGCCCGGACTGGAGGAGCTGTTACATATCGGTTCAGGCGAAAGGGCCCTGGAGGAGGATCACTATACCGATCTGATGGTTCAGGATTTTTCCATGTCTCTGGTGGCACTGGATTCGCGTTTCGAGTATGACCTGAACTGGGAGGAACAGCGTTGCATATACGAATTTAACCGTAAAAAATGGGGCTTGGATGTCTGGAGGCGTCCGCTCACTGACTCCGAAAGAATGGAGACCATTCGAAAATATCGGGAGTTCCATGAACTGCTGGACAGGGTGGTTTCATATCTGGTTTCAAGATTCGGGTCCGCCGTTTTATATGATATCCATTCCTTCAGGTACCAGCGGGAGGGTGTGATTGACTGGTGGGAAGATATCCATCCCGAAATTAATCTGGGAACCAGGTACATTAACAGGGATTTTTTTTCACCCCAGATAGAGGCCTTTCTCGAAGGGATATCAGGAATGAAACTGGAGAGAAAGACAATCAGGGTCGGGGAAAATGCGGTTTTTCCAGGCGGTTACCTGACCAGAAAATATGCAGCAACCCACAACAGGCAGGTACTTGTTCTGGCAGTTGAGTTCAAAAAGATCTACATGGATGAAATGAGCAATAGACTCTACCCCGACCGACTGGATCTCCTTAAAACCGGGTTGCACCAAACAAAGGTAAAAATACCGCGTATACAGGGATAAATATTGAGCGGTTCAATGAGAAAGCACATCCTCATATCTATATGGATCTTCTCCGGGGTGATCCCGCTGCTGGGCCAGAGGAATGGTATCGTTGAAGGGACCGTAAGGGATGCGAAAACAGGTCAGCCCATGGTGGCGGTGAACATCAGTGCAGACCGACGCTCCGGTACCATTACCGATCAGCAGGGTGCTTACTCATTGCAACTGACCACCGGGGAACACCTGATCGAGTATTACTATGTGGGTTATGAAGCAATAAGCAAAGACGTATTTATCAGGGAAGGTGAAAGGGTATCGGTGGATATTGAGATGAGCGTAAGCAGCAGAATGATTGATGAGGTGGTAGTGAGTGCCGGGAAGTATGAACAAAAGCTTTCAGATGTGACCGTTTCCCTGGAAGTGATCAAACCGCATCAGCTGACCAATCAGAACATCACTTCCCTCGATATGATTCTCGAAAAAACACCCGGGATCAGCATCCTGGACGGGCAGCCAAGCATCAGGGGAGGAAGTGGGTTCAGCTACGGTGTGGGAAGCCGGGTGTTAATGCTGGTAGACGATCTGCCTCTGATCTCGGGTGATGCGGGGGATATCAAATGGAACTACATGCCTGTGGAGAACCTGAACCAGGTGGAAGTGATAAAAGGGGCCTCCTCGGTATTATACGGATCCTCTGCATTGAATGGCGTGATCAACCTCCGGACCAGATTTCCCGGCAATGAGCCAAGCACTGAAATTATCGCTTTCGGAGGGGTAAGAATGAATCCCAAAAGAAAAGAGCTGATCTGGTGGGACAGGCAGCCGCTTTTTGCAGGGGCCTCTTTCATGCACATGCGCAAAATTGGGAACCTGGATCTCTCTGTAGGAGGCAATTATTACAAAGATGAAGGATACCGTGAATACGATTATGAACACAGGATCAGGGGAAATACAGCCGTGCGATACCGGTTCAGGAAAATCAGGGGATTGATTGCAGGTGTGTCGGCCAGTGGAATGTACATCGACCAGTCCGATTTCCTTTTGTGGCAGAATGCCGATTCAGGGGCATTCCGTCAGAGACCTGAAACCTATGCACCGCTGACAGGACACCGTTACAATGTGGATCCATTCATTGAATACTTCACTCAGAGTGGAGACAAGCATTCCCTGAAAACAAGGCTCTACAGTGTAGGGAATGCGACCCTGGACGAGCGAAAAAGCAGCTTTACCAAAGTCTGGTATGCTGAATACCGCTTCCTGAAAAAGTTCGGTAACACGGTTCACTGGACCAGCGGAGCCTCTTTCTCCAGGAACACGGTGCTGGCCAACCTTTTCGAGGATCACAGGGGGGCCAATGTAGCCGTTTATTCGCAGCTGGATGCACCTGTTTTTAAAAGGTTTAAGATCTCCTCCGGAGTTCGTTGGGAAACCAATACCCTCAATGGAGAATTATATTATTCTTTACCCGTCGTACGCACGGGTATCAATTACCAGGCCGCTCCGGCCACATTTATAAGGGCCTCCTTCGGACAGGGATACCGGTTCCCTTCCGTGGCTGAAAAATATGCCAACGCAGAAGTGGGAGGATTGCGGCTGTTTCCGAATCCCGAACTGCAACCTGAAAGGGGCTGGGGGGCAGAATTGGGAGTGAAACAGGGATTTTCCCTGGGAAACTGGGGTGGTTTCGGAGACCTGGCGCTGTTCTGGACCGAATATGAGAACATGATCGAGTATATCTTCGGGGCCCACCCCCCCGACAGCGTTGAGATTCCAACCCTCGAACATATAGGCTTCAAAGCATTGAACATCGGGACAGCGCGGATCAACGGAGCGGAAATTTCAATCGCCCTCACAGGATCCGCCGGTCCGGTCAAATTGCAGAGTATGGGAGGTTACACTTTCATGAACCCTGTGGATCCATCCGTCATTGAGGAATTTGGCAGGGAGGATGACGATAAATATGTTCTGAAATACAGGCGCCGTCACCTCTTTAAAGCCGATCTTGAGACGGAAATCTGGAAAATATTTGCAGGGATCAATCTGCAGTATAACTCAAGAATGGTCAATGTGGATTCCGTTTTTATCGATCCCCTGATTGGTAACCTGCTGCAACCGGGATTCCCGGATTACTGGAACGAACATGCCAAAGGGTATACCCTGATCGATTTCAGGTTGGGGATCCACGTTTCCCGATCGTTCACCATCAACGCCATTCTGCGTAATGCATTCAATGTGGAGTACCTCGGCAGACCAGGTGACCTGGGACCTCCCAGAAACCTGACGCTTCAGATGAGGGTGAAATTCTGATTACCTCGACTTAATGAATTTGCCCGTGTAAAACTGTGACCGGTTTGTGATGCGGTAAAAATAGGTGCCGGGCAGCAGCTCGTTGCCGTCAAAATGAAAAAAGTGCTCTCCGGGAGGGGAGCCCTGCGTCTCTTCGTGCATCAGTTCTCCCAGGATGTTGTATACTTTCAGGCTGATGCGGTCGTCGAAAGGGGTATAGAAACCGATCCGGGCCACTTCAGAAAACGGATTGGGATAGATGGGCAACACCTGAAAATCATCCACTTTGAAGGGATCGATGCTTGAGGTTCCATGAACGGTCATGACCACCGAAGTGGAATCTAAAATTTGTGGGCCCTGTATGATCGAACCGAGGTAGTTGATAAAAGGAGTTACATAAATGGACAAAGGGTAGTCTCCCTCCTCTTCCGGAGTGCCAGATACCTGAATACAGTAGGCTGAGTCGGGATAGAACTTTTCGGCGCTGGCCAAGTAACCGATACCGGGGGGTAGGTTCAGGACTGAATCCACAATGATATAGGCTACGTCGATGAGCGTGCCCTGGTAGTCAAAGGTGGGTGGTGCCAGTACGGTGATCGATTCATCGTAGGCCACATCAACCGTCCCGTCCGGAAGGTTTCTCGGGCAGATCTGTCCGGGGTCACCTATGTCCTGGCAATTAACCGTATCCGGTTCACATTGAGCGGTGACCTCCATGAGAGCTACGGAGGCACAAATGATCGTGGCGGCAAGTCCTGTAAATCTTTTCATAAGGCGCTGGTTACATCGGTACAAAGATAGTACCAAATTAAGCCAATATCAATTTATGAACGGGGTAAATAATTTAATATCATTCTAAGAGCAAATTCAATATCTTTGCTTTTTGTTTTGAACTAAACACTTTAAAACTAGCATTATGAACAATATCATTGGAGTATTCTGGCTGTTACCCCTTGCTGCTGTTCTGGCCCTGTTTTTCGGCTGGATCTTTTTCAGAAGCATGATGAAGAACTCTGAAGGTAATGACCGTATGAAAGAGATCGCCCAGTATGTCAGGGAGGGAGCAATGGCCTATCTCAGAAGACAATACCGGGTGGTAGGTATGGTGTTCGGGGTGTTATTGATTATCCTGATCGTGCTGGCCTACCTGGGTGTTCAAAATCCTTTCGTACCCGTGGCATTCCTTACAGGGGGATTCTTTTCCGGACTGTGCGGATTTCTGGGAATGAAAACCGCTACATTTGCATCTGCAAGGACAGCACAGGGTGCTTCACAATCTCTGAATAAAGGACTTCAGGTGGCGTTCAGAAGCGGGGCGGTCATGGGATTGATCGTCGTCGGTTTTGGGTTGCTGGATATTACAGGGTGGTTCTGGATCCTCAACAAACTTGTGTTCACACCGGACAACATGGAGCATGGGTTGCATTGGCTGGGACTTACCTTTGTGCATGAAGGCACCACCGAGAAGGAAAAATTGATCGAAATCACGGCCACCATGCTTACTTTTGGCATGGGTGCTTCAACCCAGGCGCTCTTTGCACGTGTGGGTGGCGGAATTTACACCAAGGCTGCCGATGTGGGTGCCGACCTGGTCGGTAAGGTGGAGGCTGGCATTCCTGAGGATGATCCCAGGAATCCTGCTACCATTGCAGATAACGTAGGTGATAATGTGGGTGACGTAGCCGGAATGGGCGCTGACCTGTATGAATCATACTGCGGTTCAATCCTTGCCACAGCAGCATTGGGAGCTGCACTACCCGGACTATCCGGGGCAGAGCAGGGAATGGCAGTTGTGGCGCCAATGATTGTGGCCGGGATCGGTATCATTCTTTCGATTGCCGGTATTTTCATGGTACGTACCAAGGAATCGGCCACGCAGAAAAACCTCTTGAATGCATTGCTACTGGGTACGGGAGGAAGTTCCGTGCTGATCCTTGTGGTGATGGCTGTCATGGCTTCACAGGGTTGGGTCAGCTGGGGCATCTTCGGTGCCGTCATCGCCGGACTGGTTGCAGGTGTAGTCATTGGCCAGGGTACGGAGCTCTTTACATCCGATGAATACAAACCCACCAAAGGAATTGCCAAACAGGCCCAGCAGGGTCCTGCCACCACCATCATCGACGGGATAGCGGTGGGTATGTACTCCACATGGATACCCGTTGTGACGATTGTGATCGGTATCATTGCCGCTTTCGGGTTCTCCGGAGGGTTTCAGCAATTCTCACAGGGGGTCTACGGCATTGGATTTGCTGCGGTAGGAATGCTCTCTACCCTGGGAATTACATTGGCCACAGATGCTTTTGGTCCCATTGCGGATAACGCGGGTGGAAATGCCGAAATGGCCGAACTTCCCCCTGAAGTACGTGAAAGAACGGATGCGCTGGATATGCTAGGAAATACCACAGCTGCCACGGGTAAGGGATTTGCCATCGGATCCGCTGCTCTGACAGCCATGGCACTGCTGGCAGCTTATATGGAGGAGATCAGGTTATGGCTGGGTAAGATCGCAGATAAAGCGGTAGACGGATTCAAACAGATCGGTGATACCGTATTTTACACAGATCATGCTCCTGTCGCAGCCGATGGAATGAATCTCGTCCGGTTGAGCGAAGCAACCATAAATGATTTTGTGGGTGCTTACGACCTATCCCTGTTCAACCCGATGTTGCTGGGGGGCATTTTTATCGGTGCCATGATGGCTTTTGTTTTCTGTGCCATGACCATGAAAGCGGTTGGACGGGCTGCAGGATCTATGGTAGAAGAGGTGAGGAGACAATTCCGGGAGATTCCCGGTATCATGGAAGGGAAAGCCACCCCGGAATATGCCAAATGTGTGGCGATCTCCACCAAAGGTGCCCAGCGTGAGATGATAGTACCTTCCCTGCTGGCTATCATTGTTCCGGTATTGATCGGTATTATATTGGGAGTAGCCGGCGTTGTAGGATTACTGGTGGGTGGACTGACCACTGGATTTACCCTCGCTGTGATGCTGAACAATGCAGGCGGTGCCTGGGACAATGCCAAGAAATTCATTGAAAAAGGCAACTATGGGGGCAAAGGAAGTGATGCCCACAAGGCAGGTGTGGTCGGGGACACCGTCGGAGATCCCTTTAAGGACACCTCCGGACCCTCGTTGAACATCCTCATTAAACTGATGACCATGGTCTCTGTAGTGATGGCGGGATTAACGGTATCACTGGGATTTTTTGCCTGAGGTAACCATTAAATCATAAAATAAGAGGCTGTATCAAAATGTACGGCCTCTTATTCGTTATGCAGGTTCGTCGCAAAAATTAGCTTCGCTGAGCTCACAAGCTCGGTTCTTCACTGCACTGCTTCTTCTGTTTTCATGGTTTGTGGGTTGGTGATCCATCCTACAGACGGATAATTTCTCCCTGGTCCTCCCTGTATCTCTTCAGCCGGAAACTTTCACCATCATACACGCCATAGGTGAAATTTCCAATCCAATCCCCCAGGCAGATCACATGGTTCCGATCACCTATCCGAATGTCGTAAGCGATATGCCGGTGTCCAAAAATGAAGTATTCAATGTCGGGATCCTCTCTTAGCTGCTGACGTGCGTACTGTACCTGGTGCTCCTGGTCCGGTCCCTGGAATACACCGTAAGTGCCGTGTTTTGCCCGGCTTTTTCTGGACCACCAGTGTGCAAAAGCAGTAGAGCCATTGGGATGCAGCCTTGCATAGAACCATTGAAGCAGCCGGTTCTTGAAAACAGCCTGCAGGAACCTGTAGAGAATATCTCCCTGGTGGAGCCCGTCTCCGTGTCCCAGCAGAAATTTGCGGTTGTTCCAGATCCTGGTTACTTCATTACGGTGGATCTCCAATCCGATTTCCTGCGGGAGGTAATTGAATACCCAGATATCGTGATTTCCGGTAATCATATGGAGTTTTACCCCTTCGTCATGAAGGGTTGCCAGTTTTCCCAAAAACCTGGTGAATCCTCTGGGAACCACCTTTTGGTACTCGAACCAGTAGTCAAAAACATCTCCCAGCAGCCACAGCTCAGCTGCGTCTTGTCTGATCTCCTCCAGCCACTGGACGAATAGCTGTTCCCGCCGAAGACTCTCTTCCGGAGGGTGCATTCCCAGGTGCAGGTCCGATGCAAAGTATATGCTGGATCTTCCGGACATGATTGATCTATATCAGGTTATCGAGCCATGTTTCCAGGGTTCTTCCATAGAGGTTTCTGGCCACTATGTCCCCCTCACGGTTGATCAGGAAGGTGGTGGGAAGCGCAGTTACATTATAGAAAACCTGGGCCCTGGAGTCGGGGTAACTGAGTTCAGACACATTGATCCAATCGAATTCATTGTAGTCGACGGATTGCATCCATTGCACCTTGTCATTGTCCAGGGAGATGGCATAGACTTCAAAGCCCTGGTTGTGGTAGCGGTTGTATGTGGATCGCAATTGAAGCAGGGCCTCCACGCTTGCCTGGTTCCCCGATGCCCAGAAAAAAACCAGTATCACCTTTCCTTTCAATGAAGAGAGGATCACATCCTCTCCATTTCGGTCCGGAATGGCAAGATCCAGCAATCCTGCTATCTCCTCATCTGCCATGCCGATGAGTTGTTCTACCTGAAAGGCATTTTCAATTTCCTGTTCCCTGAGTCTGATGTCAGCCTCCAGTGATCTGGTCAGAGAAATTTCCGGGTAGTTCACTTTGAGAGAATCGGCCACACTTTTGAAATACTGCAGATCGGATGAGGTGCCCAGAATGGGGGTTTGATTGTCATATTTCTGGTAGAGTGCATAAATGCTTGAAAGGGATGACATATTCTCCACAATGAATCTGATGGTATACCTTTTTTGCTTGATGATGGTTTGAGCGTAAGCATGTTCAATCAGGTCCATCTGCGGATCATCCGGATTCTCCAGCGAATCAACAAGCGAGAGGAGTGAATCCAGGTCACTCCTTGTATTTGTCAGGTGCTCCACCAGCTTTTTGATTTTGCTGGATTCTTCGGATCCCTCCACTTCATATCCCCTCCCGAAATCTTCCGAAGTGGTTCTCACTGTGGCCATTTCTCCGGGGAACAGTAGCAGGTTGATCAGATCACCCTTTTTATTTTTCAGTATAAATAATCCGGGCTCCTCCTGTTTGATTTTGAAACGGAATGATCCTGCTTTATCCGCAGCTGTGGAGTCGATTATAATGGTGCGGTTTACATCCAGCCTCTCCAGTGTCAGGGTTTGCCCGGATCCTCCGGTTATCTGACCCTCGATTTCGGTCCTGTTACGGTTACACGAGGTTCCCGCCAACAGGATGAGCGAGATCATCATCAGGGGAATGTATATTTTCATGGAATTCTATTCATGGATTAAAAATCGATTCAAGTTTTTCAATCAACCTCTCTCCCAGAAGATCCGTTTCAACGATCCTTCCGTTCGGGTCTACCAGGACATTGCTGGGAATCTTCTCTACCCGGTAGAGGTTGACCACCGGTGAATCCCAGCGAACCAGGTCGGATACATGATTCCAGGTCAGCTCATCTTCCCCGATGGCATCTATCCACTCCTGTTTACTTTCATCCAGGGATACCTGCAGAATCTGGAACGGGACATCCCGGAATGAGAAAAAAGCCTGCTTCAGAAACCTGTTTTCCTCTCTGCTCAGATGACTCCAGCCGGCCCAGAAACTGATCAGCACATAGTTACCCCGCAGATCTGACAGGGCAAGCTGGTTTCCGTCAGGCCGTGAAGATACAAAATCAGGTGCAAACTCTCCCTTTTGAATGCCCTGAAGATGCGTCTCGTTCTCCAGAGACACAGTTGCCTCCATCACCTGGGCGTGCAACAGGTCAACAGCTTCAAATCCACTGTACTTGTTGTAGAGGACAGAATCGACAAAGCGATACACCCTCAGGTCGTCTCCCGGATGGAATACAGGCAATCCCTGTCCGTAGAGATTGTAGAGAGCCACCAGAATGGCCAGCGATTCTGAATTCGATTCAATAAACCTGAGGGAATAATCGTGGAATGCATCGGTGACGGAATCAAATTTGCGATCCAGTTCCATTTTGACGGATACATAACCGGGATCCCCCATGGATCCCATATTCCTGCGGGATAGTTCTGCCAGCGCCTGCAGGGTCTGCTGGTGCTTATCCGACAATTCCTTCAGAAGTTCCGATCCCGGGGAACCTTTCACTGAATAGCCTGATCCTTCGTTCACAGATCCGCTAAATACTACCTCCTCCCCGGGTTCAATGAGAAGGGTTACCTGCTGCAGCGGATCATACCGCAACAGATAGAAAGCTACATGTTCGGCAGTGAAATTGAGTTCAAAGGAACCCGATTCATCACACTCGGCGGTGTCAATGGGGATGAATTCCCTGGCACCCATCTCATCAAGATATACATGGCTTCCCGATCCATCTTCCAACTGTCCACGAATCTGAACCTGTGACTTTTGTGGGGAGGCTCCCGGCTGCGCTGTTTTTTCTGTTTTACATCCCGCAACAACCAGCAGTGACGCAACGATAATAGGGAAAGCAAACCTGAGTAGCATTGATGTAAAATTTTCGATGTAAAAATAATAAGAATGCGATATGTTGTATTTAGTTTCTAAATTTGCATTGCAATACTGAACTTCTGCTACCCGACGTTGTTACGGATGAATGATTTCTTGTTATTTCCGGTTGAAGGAATTTCATATTGGTTTAACAATAATATGGGAGCCCGCTAATTAATTTTGTAATCCGGTTTTTGTAATTTACTTTCTAATTCCTTTATCAATGAGTTACCTGAAGTTTGAAAAATCCGAACTGGTCAACCTGGAGTATTCACTTTCCAGGGAAGTAATCAGATCAAACCGTGCAGGTTCTTATGCTTCCACAACCATCATCGGATGCAACACCAGAAAATACCATGGCTTGCTTGTCTCCCCCCTTGAAGAGATGGATGGCGAACACCACGTGTTGCTCTCCAACCTCGATGCAACGGTCATACAGCATGAGAAAGAATTCAATCTCGGGATCCACAAGTACGAAGGAGATAATTATGTCCCCAAGGGACATAAATATGTGCGGGATTTTGACGCAACCAAAGGTTCTTACCTGATATACAGGGTGGGAGGTGTGGTTTTGTCCAGGGAAATGTTGCTCGTTTCGCGTGAGGAACAGGTCATGATCAGGTATACCCTCCTGGATGCCCATTCAAGAACCTGGTTAAGGCTCAAGCCGTTCCTGGCATTCAG
>Ga0209536_100004454_pt1 | contig 22119 bp, 22 predicted proteins | sample DeeMarSeWOR28_12_FD_187461 | JGI IMG/M metagenome (GOLD analysis project Ga0209536, IMG submission 187461) | Marine sediment microbial communities from White Oak River estuary, North Carolina - WOR-2-8_12 (SPAdes) (version 2) | ecosystem: Environmental > Aquatic > Marine > Intertidal zone >... | reverse complement strand
GGCGATATCGCGGAAGAACTCGAGTACTACCGCCGCGCACTGGCGATCAGCGGCCCGGCCGCGCTCGATCGCAAGGAGCGCGTGGAGATTCTCGGCAGGATACTCGAGCTCGAGATTGATTCGCAGCAATTCGGCGAAGCGCGGACAACGCTCGAGCAGTTGCGTACCGCGCCGGGCGGCGATGCAGCCCTGTCGGAACTTTCCGGCAAAATTCGAGACCTCCAGAGCGCGATCGACAGCGACGAGGCCATGGTGGCCAGCGGCACGATCTACAACCCCTGTAACTGCGATAGCGGTACACCGCTTTGGGCGTACACGCCCGTGCGCCGGGATTTTTCTTTTGCCGAAGTGAGTGGTAACGTCGACCGCTTCGAAGCGCGCTGCGACAACCATCGCCTCAGCGCGCAGGTAGAAGCGGGTACTCGCTGGTCCCTGCCGGCCGAATGGGGCAGCTGCCGGGTTTTCGTGTTCGGTGAAGACGCTGCAACGTTCGAGTTCGTGGAGCACCGCGAGAACCCCGGTGACGACGAGGTCGGCGGTAGCGCCGTAGCGAGCAGCGATGTCCTGGATTGATGAAATCGAAGTCAGCGAAGCCGATGGCCGCCTTGCCGAGATATACGAAGAGCTAGTCGAAAAGCGCGGCAAGATATCCAATATCCTCAAGGTCCATAGCCTCAACCCCGAGGCAATGTCCGATCACCTCGACCTCTACATGACGCTGATGTTCGGCAAGTCCCGACTGAGCCGCGCCGAACGCGAGGCGATCGGGGTCGTCGTCTCGGCGGAGAACGATTGCGCCTACTGTGTCAATCACCATGCCGTTGCGTTGCGGCAATACATCAAGGACGAGGAAACGCTCGGCATGCTGGCGACGGCGGACGGGCTGGAAACGCTGGAGCCGCGCCTGTCCAACATCGTGCGCCACGCCCAGAAACTGACGTCCGCGCCGGAAGCCATGACCGAGTCGGACCTGGGCGAACTCCGCGCCGTGGGCCTGAGCGACCAGGACATCCTGGACGTGACGCTCATCACGGCCTATTTCAATTTCGTCAATCGGCTGGTGCTCGGCCTCGGCGTCGAGTTCACGGACGAGGAAATCGCGGGCTACCTGAACGACTGAAAGGGCTTTTTGCGGCTGGCGGCGCCGTTCCGGAATGTGGTAACTTCGTTAAAAATCCACCACTTCGGAAATTCTTCTTAAGTAGGTTAAGAAAAAACTCCGGCCGCCGGAACTGCCGTGAAACTGACAACGCTTCTCACCGGTCTATTCCTGTCGCTCTGCGCTGTCAGCGCCGCTGCGGCGAGCGATTCGCCGTTGCGCGACGCCGGCATAGCCCGCGGTTTGCAGCTCGCGGGCGTCGACGACCCGGATGTCCGCAAGGTCTACATCGTGCAGCTGCGCACGCCGTCGGCCGCCGAGTTTCATTCGTCCCTCTACAAAACCGCCACGGCCGCGCCCGTTGCGAAATCGTTACGGCCGCGCTTCGACAAGGCCAGCCCCGCCATCTCGAACTACGCCGAAAAGCTCCGGGAGGAGCAGGACGAGTTCCTCGCACGGACCGCGCCCGATGCCCGGAAGATCTACAGTTATCGCTATGGCTTCAATGGCTTTGCGGCCCAGATGACGGCGGCGCAGGCGCACAAGCTCGAAAACATGCCCGAGGTCCTGCATGTCTGGGAAGACGACATCCGGCCGCTGGCGACCAATTTCAGTCCCGGGTTCCTGGGGCTTTTCGACGCAGACGGCGGACTGCGAGGCCCTGAAGGGCTGGATGGCGACGGCATCGTCATCGGCTTCATCGACAGCGGCGTCTACCCGGAGCACCCGGCGTTCTCCGACACGCAGGAAGCCGACCGGCCGAGCGTGTGCCGCAGCACATGGGCCGAAGTCTCCATTCTGGGGCGCTGGCTGTGCCGCCGCTTCGACAAGCAGGAAGACAAGCTCGTCTTCGAGCCGCCGGAAGACTGGAACGGTAGCTGTGAGACGGGTGAGAGTTTCGAAGACACCCACTGCAACAACAAGCTGATCGGCGCCCGCTTTTTCATCGCGGGCGCCGAGAATTCCGGGCCGATCGATGCTGGCGAGATACGGTCGGCGCGGGACGTCGATGGGCACGGTACACACACCGCAACGATTGCCGCGGGCAATCGCGTGCAGGCTTCCATCTTCGGCACGCTGATCGGCGGTATCGAGGGCATCGCCCCGAAGGCACGTATCGCGGTGTACAAGGCGTGCTGGCTGCGGCCCGGCGACACGCGCGCGAGCTGCAACACCTCCGACCTCGCGAACGCCATAGACAGCGCCGTTGCCGACGGCGTCGACATCATCAACTACTCTGTCGGCAGCTCGATGCTGCAGATCACGGCGCCTGACGACATTGCGCTGATGAACGCCACCAAGGCGGGCATCCTCGCGGTGGTTGCCGCGGGCAACGAGGGGCCCAATCTCGGCACGATCGGCTCGCCGGCCGGCGGACCCTGGGCTATAACGGTCGCCGCATCCACGCGTGACGGGGAAACGTCCGTGGATGCCATGCAGATCGACGAGCCGCCGTCGATCGCAGGCAAATACGCCGTCAAGGAAGCCAATTTCACGCCGCCGCTGCGTGACAGCGATCCGATCGAGGCGGCACTGGTACTCGTTGACGACGACGACGATGCCAGCGGCACCGGAACCACGGCGGACGCCTGCGAACCGCTGATCAACGACACGGAGATCGACGGCAACATCGCCTTCATCGAGCGCGGCGGCTGCAACTTCGACCTCAAGATTCAAAATGCGGGCGACGCGGGCGCCGTCGCCGCAGTCGTCTACAGCATCGCGGGCGACGCCATCGTCATGAACGGCAACGCCGCGCTCGTCGACATACCCGCGGTCATGATCGGCCAGGCAGACGGCAACCTGATCGTCGCGGAAATAGAAGCCGGCAACGACGTCACGGCCGTGCTCGAAAAGAGCCTGCTGCTGACCGAGCCCGAGACCGGCAACATGATGGCGACGTTTTCGGCGCGCGGCCCCGGTCCAGTCCGCGATATCGTGAAGCCCGACGTTACGGCGCCGGGCGTCAATATTCTCGCGGGCTTCACGCCGGAGACGGCGAACTCGATGCCGGACGAAACGTTCGCCTATCTCAGCGGCACCTCCATGTCGACGCCCCACGTCGCCGGCGTCGCGGCATTGCTCATGCAGGCGCAACCGGACTGGGGCCCGTCGGCCGTCAAGTCCGCGCTGATGACAAGCGCACGCCAGGACCTCGTGCAGTCCGACGGCGAGAGCGTCGCGAACCCGTTCGACTACGGCGCCGGGCATATAGTGCCGAATGCCGCACTCGATCCGGGCCTCGTCTACGAGGTGAGTGACGACGAGTTCGACGCCTTCGCCTGCGGCTTCGACTCGCCGGCCGTCCCGGAGACGCGCTGTGACGAACTCGCGAATGCGGGCGTCTCGTTCGCGCCCGAGGACCTCAACCAGCCCTCGATCGGGCTGGCACGGCTCGCGAACGAGCAGACGGTGACGCGCCGCGTTACCAACGTCAGCGACGAATCACTGACCCTGGTGGCTTCGGTTGCTGCGCCGCCGGGAATCGAGGTCGCTGTCGTGCCGTCGAGCCTGTCACTCGGCCCCGGCCAGGCCGCGACCTTCGACGTTTCCTTCGTTTACGAATCCGGACCGCTCGACCTGTGGCGGTTCGGCTCGCTGGCCTGGACCAGCAACGATCATTCGGTGCACAGCACCATCGCCGTAAAGCCGGTGTCACTGACGGCACCGGCAGAAGTGACCAGCGTCGGCGGCAGCGGCTCCGTCAGCTTCCCCGTCGAATTCGGCTATACGGGCAGCTACGCGCCGGGCGTCCACGGGCTGCGCCTGCCCCTCGTGATCAACGGCTTCGTCGATAACGATCCGACCAAGACCTTTACGTTCCGCTCGGGCAACGGCGTGACCGCGCATCTCGTCGACGTGCCGGCCGAGCAGCTGTATCTCAGGTTCTCACTGTTCGACGCGCTGACGGACGGCGACGACGATCTTGACCTGTATCTCTACTACCAGCCGGGGGTTTGCAACCCGCTCGATTTTCGCGGCACACGCATCACCGAAAGCGGCGGACCGACGTCGGAAGAACAGGTGAACGTGCTCAGGCCGCCGGCCGGCTGTTACGGCGCGCTCGTGCACGGCTTCGAGACCGACCAGGTCAGCGGCGGACCCGGCGCGAATTACACCATGCTCGCATGGTCGTTCGGGGTGGTGGACGACCAGGGCAATATGACAGCGTCCGGACCACCGCTCGTCAATTCGGGCGCGACGGAGACCATCACGGTCAACTGGGCGAACCTGGTGTCCGACACGATCTACCTCGGCGGCATTTCCCACAATACGCCGCAGGGGCTGGCTGGAATCACGCTGATTACCATCGGCAACTAGGCGGGCAGCCTCTTTAGCGTTTGATCTTGCTGGCGAGTCTTGCGCAGGGCTTTTGACGAAAGCAGCCGAGTACGTGATCGTTCACAAGGCCGGTCGCCTGCATGTGCGCGTACATGATCGTGCTGCCAACGAACCGGAAGCCGCGTTTCTTGAGGTCCTTGCTCAGCGCGTCCGACTCCGGCGAGGTTGCCGGCACGTCGCTGTCCTTCCGGAGCCTGTTCTGGATCGGCGCGCCATCGACAAAGCCCCATATGTACTTGCTGAAGCTGCCGAACTCCTCCTGCACCTCGATAAAGGCCTGCGCATTGGTGACGGCGGATTCCACCTTCAGCCGGTTTCTCACGATGGCCGGATTGCCGAGCAGCGTTTCGATGCGTTTCCTGGTAAAACGCGCTACCTTTTCGACGTCGAAGCCGGCAAAAGCCTTGCGGTAGCCCGCACGCTTGTTGAGGATCGTCGACCAGCTCAGCCCTGCCTGTGCACCCTCCAGCAGCAGGAATTCGAACTGCACCTTGTCGTCATGGACGGGAACGCCCCATTCCTTGTCGTGGTACTCGATGTAGTCGAGGCTGACGCCCTCGGCCCACTTACAGCGCCTGATCTTGTTTGTCATGCGTGAAATCTAGCAGGGCCCCCGCGGCCGCGCAGCCCCATTTTCCGGCTCAGACTTCCAGTATCGGCGGCGGGCCGACCATCGGGGCGTTTATCGACCGAAGTAAAGCGCAGCGAGCCATGAGGGAGAGCAATGACCCGATGGTCGGCCGGCCGAAGCTGAAAACCGTGCCAAAAAAAAGCCCGCGCTTATGCGCGGGCCCTTTATCCTGCAAGAGTTGTCAGGCTCTGGCGTATCCGTTACACGGAACCGCCACAGGAGCCTTCGCCCTTCTTGTCGCCGCCGCAGGAACCTTCGCCTTCCTTGTCGCCGCCGCAGGCCCCTTCGCCTTCCTTGTCGCCGCCGCAAGCGCCTTCGCCCTTCTTGTCGCCGCCGCAGGAACCTTCACCGCAAGCGCCTTCACCGTCCTTGTCCTTGCCTTCCTTGTCGCCGCCACAGGAGCCTTCGCCAGCGCCCAGCATGTAACCGGCGCTCAGCGCCGACATGGCGAACGGGTTGTCGACAGTGTCTGCGTTAGCAACGCCGCCGAGTGCGAACGAGCTGGCCAGGGCAGCACCTACAGCCAGTGCAACGGGTTTTACTACTTTCTTTTCTGACATGACTTTCTCTCCTAGTTGTTTGCCCAGGGCCGGGCATGGGTTTTTCAATAACAAAGAGCGTCAGGTGCTCCAGGCCACTGAATTCACTACATTCTGCTGAATCGTATCGAGTTCTTCATTGCGCTCGCCGATGATTGCGACGCTACCGCTGCCGACCGGCAGGATAACGCCGCTGATGCTCTCGCCCTCGATCTGCACGGCATCGTCGATCGCTTCATCCGGAAGCAACAATATCGTTACCGGACCCTGCTCTCCCTGGATGACCAGGTGCGGTATTTTCTTTCCGTTGATCACACAGGTCTGTGCATAGGTGATCAGGCCGGCATCGTGATTCATATGCGCAATGTTCGCGGGCACGACCTTCGCAAGCCGCCCGTCATCGACCGGCTTGTCGGTGACGCGCAGCGCGTAGGGCTCGTGGTCGAGGTGAGCTACGATCTCATCCGCGAGTGACGGATAGGTGACATTGCTGCCGTACATCCGGATTCCGACAAACGCGGCCAGAACGAGCGTTGCCGCAATGGCCATCCAGCCCGGTGCGCGGAACCGCCGGCGCTCGGCCAGGGACACCACGCCCGTGGTATCGACCTCCGGCAAATCAGGCGTCTTAAGTACGGGCACGCTGATTGCGAGGGCACGGCCTATCGCCCGGTCGAGCGCGCGCATCTCATCGCGGTACGCCAGGCAGTCGGTGCAGGCAGACAGGTGAGCCTCGCCGCCATCGTAAGACGGGTTCGCGCCGATTGCCTCTCTGTAGTCTTCGCAGTTCATCATTTTCAAGATTCCGATCGCCCGGAGGCCATCTCGCTGTCCATTGCGTTCCTGAGCTTCGAGCGGGCCCGGTGCAGGCGCGTCAGTACCGCACCTTGCTTGAGTCCCATCAGTTCGCCGATCTCGTTCGTGCTGTAGCCCATCAGGACCTGCAGTACGAGCGGTTCGCGATAGTCGTCGTCCAGCCTGTAAATCGCATCACGCATGTCGTCGAGTTCGTGGTCCGGCTGGTCGGCCAGCAACGCTTCCTGCGACGGCGTCAGGTTATCGACATCCACCGTTTCGAGGCGGCGACGCTCGAAATACCGGGCGTTCTCCCGTCGAACGATCGTCAGCAACCAGTGCTTGGCGGCCGCGCCGTCCCGCAATGAATCGAGCGACTTCCAGGCTCTGAGCAGCGACTCCTGGACAACGTCCTCGGCTACCGTCCTGTCCCGGCTCAGCCAGGCAGCGTAGCGATACATGTCCTGGTGGAATACAACCACGAGTTCGTCGAATCTCCGACGCCTGGTTGTCCCCGCATCACTGCTATTCATACAAGTTGACCCGCCGCATCGAGTTTTTATTACCGATTCTGAGGTATTCCGCAATTAAGGCATGGAAACATTGCCTAAATACAGGGAAAATAAAGCAATCTTTTGTTTATTCAGACTAGCTATGAGTACAGATACCCCCGGTCAGTTCCCAAGAATTCGGATGCGGCGCACGCGCCGTACGGACGCGCTGCGCCGCCTGGTGGTCGAGACCGGGCTATCCGCCAGCGATTTAATCTACCCGGTTTTCGTTCTCGATGGCGACGATCGTACCGAACAGGTCGAGTCCATGCCCGGCGTCGCGCGCCAGAGCATTGATTTGCTGCTCGATACGCTCGGCGAAGCGGTAAACCTCGGCATACCTGCCGTTGCCCTGTTCCCTGTCATCGACGGCGACAGGAAGAGCCTCGATGGCGCGGAGTGCGCCAATCCCGACGGCCTCGTGCAACGCACCGTCAGGGCGATCAAGGAAACCCATCCGGACCTCGCCGTGATCACGGACGTTGCGCTGGACCCCTACACGACACACGGCCAGGACGGCATCATCGACGACGCGGGATACGTCATGAACGACGAGACCGTCGCGATGCTGACGCGGCAGGCGCTGTCGCATGCGGAAGCCGGCGCCGACGTCGTGGCGCCTTCCGACATGATGGACGGCCGTATCGGCGCTATCCGCAGTGCGCTCGAGGCGGCCGACTACAGGCACACCCTGATACTCGCCTACGCAGCCAAGTATGCGTCCTGCTTCTATGGTCCGTTTCGTGACGCGGTCGGCTCCGCCGCCAATCTTGCCGGCGGCGACAAGTCCACTTACCAGATGGCGCCGGAAAACAGCGACGAGGCGCTGCGCGAGGTTGCGCTGGATCTCGACGAGGGCGCGGACTTCGTGATGGTAAAACCCGCGATGCCTTACCTCGACATCATCCGCCGCGTTCGCGACCGCTACGGCGTGCCGACCTTCGCCTACCAGGTCAGCGGCGAATACGCGATGCTCAAGGCCGCCGCCGGCCATGGCTGGCTGGACGAGCGCAAGTCGGTGCTCGAGGCTCTTATTTGCATCAAGCGAGCCGGAGCGAGCGCCATACTGACTTACTTCGCAATGGATGCGGCGCGCTGGCTCAGTGAGTAGTTATACTGTCCGCATCGATAAGCAGCCTGGGTAACGCAGACGGTGACGGTTGACCGTTATGGTGTCATGGGCTATCCGGTTGCACACAGCCGGTCGCCCGTTATTCACCAGCTTTTCGCGCAACAGACCGGGCAGGAGCTGCGTTACGAGCTGTTGCGCGTGGCGCCCGAGAAACTCGAGGAAGCCGTGCGCCAGTTCCAGCGCACCGGCGGCAGGGGGCTCAACATCACCGTTCCCCACAAGCGCGCCGTCTTCCGCCTCGTGGATCACCTCAGCGAGCGCGCCAGCGCGGCCGGCGCCGTGAATACGCTGACGTTCCACAACAACGAAATCTACGGCGACAATACCGACGGCATCGGGTTGTTGCGCGACCTCGTGGTCAATCTCGGCCTGAACCTGGAAGGCGCCAATATCCTCATTCTCGGCGCCGGCGGCGCTACCCGCGGCATCGTCGGTCCACTTCTGGACATGCAGCCGCGGAACGTCTGCATCGCCAACCGTACCGTAAAGCGCGCGGAAGACCTCGTCGAACGCTTCGGCAGCCGCGGTCCGGTGAGCGCCAGCACTTTCGACGCCGTCCCGGTCTCGGAGCCCTACGACCTCGTTATCAACGCAACGTCAGCCATTCACGGCGGCGAGATGCCGCCGTACCCGGAGGCCGCCCTGTCACCCAATACGTTCTGCTACGACCTCTCGTACAGCCTCCACACGACACCGTTTTGCGTGTGGGCCCTCGAACACGGTGCAGCGCATGCCGTCATGGGCTGGGGAATGCTCGTCGAGCAAGCCGCTGAGTCCTTTCATATCTGGCGTGGCGTGCGCCCCGACACCAAACCCGTGCTGAAGCAGATCTCGATCACCGCATAGTCACCAATTCTTCCGCACTCGTGGGGTGGATCGCGACGGTATCGTCGAAGTCCTTTTTCGTTGCGCCCATCCGGATCGCGACCGCGAATCCCTGCATCATCTCGTCGGCCCCGTCACCGATCACATGGCAACCGACGATGCGCTCGTCGTCTCCTGCGGTTATCAGTTTCATGACCGAGGCCTGCTTCTTCTCGCCGAGCGCGTAGTACATGGCCGTGAAGCGCGACTGGTAGACCTTCACCGCATCGCCATACTCGGACCTCGCCTCGGCCTCTGTCATGCCCACGGTGCCCATCGGCGGATGGCTGAAAATGACGGTCGGGACCAGCCGGTAGTCGAGGTGGCGGCCTTCCATCCCGCCGTAGATCCGGTCAGCGAGGCGCCGGCCGGCGGCAATCGCCACGGGCGTAAGCGCCTGCGCCCCGGTAACGTCGCCCAGGGCGAAGATATGCTCGACGTTGGTCGCCTGGAACTTGTCGACCGGTATGAAGCCCTCAGCATCGGTCTTCACGCCCGCCGCATCCAGCGCGAGCGTGTCGCTGTTGGGCTCACGGCCGATGGCCCAGAGCACGCAATCGGCCGGGCCGAAGCGGCGCCCGTCCGCACTGGTCATCACGAGGCCGTCAACGGTCTTTTCAACGCTCGCCGGGATCACGCGCGTGTCGAAACGAATGCCGCTCGTCTGCATTGCCAGCATGACTTCCTCGCCCAGCATCGCGTCGAAACTCCGTACGAGGCCGTCCTTGCGCACGACGATATTCACATCGCTGCCGAGAGCATTGAACACGCCGCCCAGCTCGACGGCGATATAGCCGCTGCCGGCGATGAGGACGCGCTGCGGGCGTTCCTCGAGGGTGAAAAAGCCATCCGACACGATTCCATAGCTCGCGCCCGGGATATCGGGCACCATCGGCCGCCCTCCCGTGGCGATCGCGATTCGCTCCGCGCGGTAGTGCTCGTCGCCGACGGCAAGCGTATGCGGATCCACGAAATGCGCGGCTCCCTCGATATGGTCGACACCGCGCTTGTCGAGGTTGCGCTCGTAAATGCCGTTCAGGCGTGTGACATAAGCATCCCGTCGCGCCTTCAGGGAGGTCCAGTCGTGCCCGTTGACGTCGATGTCAAAACCGTAGTCGGCCGCGTGCTCGAGGTGGTGCCGCGTCTCGGCCGCATACCACATAACCTTCTTCGGCACGCAGCCGACATTGACGCAGGTGCCGCCCAGCGGGCCGTACTCGATCACGCCCGCGCGCGCGCCGTATTCCGCGGCACGCTGCGCGTGGGCGAGCCCGCCGCTGCCGCCGCCGATTACCAGTAAATCGTATTCCCTAGCCAAATCCTTACTCCTTCCGGTGCCGTGCTAACATCCTGCGCCGGAAGAGGATATCAGCAACGTCGATGAGCAACCCACTACTGGACACGTCGTCACTGCCGCGCTTTGCGGAGATTGCGCCCGAACACGTTCTGCCGGCGCTCGAGCATCTCATCTCCGCACACCGCAGCAAGCTCGACGAGCTGCTGAACAATGCCACGGATCCCGACTTCGATTCGCTCGTTCTGCCGCTCGAAGACATGGAACACGAGCTGTCGCGTGTCTGGTCGCCGATCAGCCATCTGCAGGGCGTGCTGGGCTCGCCCGAGTGGCGCGAAGTGTATAACGCCGCGCTGCCGATACTCACCGAGTACGGCACCGAATTGTCACAGAATGTCCGGCTGCAGCGAGCCTATGCCCGCGTCGACAGCCGCTTGCCCGCGGACACCAGCGAAGCACGGCAAAACGCCGTCGCCCATGCGCTGCGCGATTTCCGACTCGCGGGCGTGGACCTCCCCGACCGGGAGAAGGCGCGCTTCAGGGAGATCATGCAGTCGCTCGCCGCGATACAGGCCGATTTCGACCACAACATCCAGGATGCCTCGGACGCCTGGGCCCTGCCCGTGGACGACGCCGCCGAGCTCGAGGGCCTGTCGGCGCCGCTTCTTGAGCGCGCCGCCAGGGAGGCTTCGCGGCGGGGCCGTGAAGGCTGGCTGCTGACCCTCGATTTCCCGACGTATCACGCCGTCATGACGCACGCCGAAAACCGCGGCCTGCGCGAGACTTTCTATCACGGCTGGGTGACCCGGGCGTCGGACCAGGGCGCAAACGACGAGTGGGACAACAGCGACAACATCGAAAAGATACTGGGGCTGCGCCACGAAGCCGCGAGCCTCGTCGGTTTCGACAGCTACGCCGAGTATTCGCTCGCCACCAAGATGGCGGAATCGCCCGGACAGGTTATCGACTTCCTCCGCGACCTGGCCGTGCGTTCGCGGCCGGCGGCCGAAGCCGAGCTGCTGGAGTTGCGCGAGTTTGCGGGCATGACCGTCGAGCCCTGGGACCTGTCCTTTTTGCTCGAGAAACTCAAGCAGCACAAATACTCGATCTCGAACGAAGCCCTGCGGCAGTATTTTCCGGCCGAGACCGTAATGAGCGGCCTGTTCGAACTCGCCGGCAGGCTTTATGGCGTCAGTTTTTCGCGCGATCCCAATGTCGTCACCTGGCACGACGACGCGCGTTATTACCGCGTGCACAATCCCGGTGGCGAGGACGTGGGCGGCTTTTACACCGACCTGTTCGCGCGCAGCGGCAAGCGAACGGGTGCATGGGTGGACGATTGCGTCAACCGCAAGAACCTGGACGGTGCGATGACGCAGCCGGTCGGCTTTCTCGTCTGCAATTTTTCGCCGCCGGACGAGCGCGGCCGCTCATTGCTCACCCATGACGACGTGGTAACGGTTTTCCACGAGTTCGGCCACATGCTGCACCACCTGCTTACGCGTATCGATTACCCGAGCATTGCCGGTATCAATGGGGTTCCATGGGACGCCGTCGAGCTGCCCAGCCAGTTCATGGAGAATTTTGCCTGGAGTTACGACGTGCTCGAACGCTGTTCGGCCCACGCCGAAACGGGCGAGCCTTTACCAAAGGATCTTTTCGAGCGGCTCGACGAGAGCCGCCATACCGGAGCCGCGCTCGCGATGATGCGCCAGATCGAACTCGCGCTGTTCGACATGCGCCTGCACGCCGAGTACGACGCCGCGGCGCCGCGTGCCGCGCTGTCGCTACTCGACGAGGTGCGCGACGAGGTCTCCCTCGTGCGCCACCCGGCCTACAACCGGCTGCCGCAGGCGTTCTCGCATATCTTTGCCGGTGGCTATGCGGCGGGGTACTACAGCTACAAGTGGGCCGAGGTGCTCGCGGCCGACGCGTTCGCAGCGTTCGAGGAAAACGGCATTTTCGATGCCGAAACCGCTGCGCGCTTCCGCCGCGAAATCCTGGAGATAGGCGGCAGCCGGGACTTCATGCAGGCGTACGTCGATTTTCGGGGAAGAAAGCCGACGATCGACGCCCTGCTCCGACAAAGCGGTATCCTTGGCGCATGAAAATCGCGACCTGGAACGTGAACTCGATGAAGGTACGCCTGCCGCACGTCCTCGAGTGGCTCTCGGCGAATACGCCCGACGTCCTCGTGCTGCAGGAAATCAAGCAGCTGACGGAAATGTTCCCACAGGATGAACTGGCCGCGGCGGGCTACCGGTCGCTCGCCAACGGTCAGAAGACTTACAACGGTGTTGCCGTCGTCAGCAAAGAGGACCCGCAGGAGCCGGAGCTTGAACTGCCCGGCCTGGACGATCCGCAGCGTCGCGTGCTTGCCGTGACGATCGGTGGCGTGCGCATCGTCAACCTGTACGTGCCGAACGGCTCGGAAGTCGGCTCGGAGAAATACCAGTACAAGCTTGGCTGGCTGCGCACGCTGCACGACTATCTCGCTGCGCAGCTGAAAAAGTACGAGAACCTCGTCGTGCTCGGCGACTTCAACATCGCGCCTGCCGACGAGGACGTCTACGACCCGGAGAAGTGGGGTGAAGCCATTCTCTGCAGCCCTTTGGAGCGTGCTGCGCTCTCGGAACTGCTGGACCTCGGGCTCTCGGACGTGTTCCGGAAATTCGACCAGCCCGAAAAGAGCTTCAGCTGGTGGGACTACCGGGCCGCCATGTTCCGCCGCAACGCGGGGCTGCGTATCGACCTGATACTGACCAGCGACGCGATGACCAAGCGCTGCACGGCAAGTTATGTCGACAGGGAACCGCGCACCTGGGAGCGCCCGTCAGACCACGCGCCGGTGGTGGCGGAGTTCGAGTTCTGAAGCTGCATGCGGCGCCCACTAATGCCGCTTGGTCGGATTTTACCGACGTGACATATTGTCGAATAAGGTGCGGATTGCTCGCGATACGATGTGTATGATTGAGGTTGCAGCGCCCGACTGTGCAAGGACCTGCGTTGCTGTCAGGAGGACGGCATGACCGACTTCGGGCGCACGCGAACAACGGGCGATACGGCCAACAACAAGAAGAAAAGTATCGTGTCCCAGGATCGCCGTAACGATTACGACGTCACCAACACCGTGCAGGTCAGCAACCCGGCTGACGTTCGCAACGCAGTGTGGAAGCTTTATTCGGAAACCTTTCCCGGCGCGCCGTTCGACAAGCTATGGCTCGCTTTCTACGATTTCGAGCGACTGTTTACGGGGCGCTATCCCGGCTACCTGGGTTGCGACACGACGTATCACGATATGCAGCACACCCTCGACATGACGCTGGCACTGGCGCGCCTCGTTGCGGGCTACGAACGCAGCGTTGATGCCGCGGAGCGCCTCGGGCCGGAGCGCGCGCGCATGGCCATCATAACCTCGCTGTTTCACGACTCCGGTTACGTCCGCCACAAGGAACGCGACAGCGAATTCATCAACGGTGCCGAGTTCACGCTGTACCACGTGAGCCGCAGCGCCGATTTCCTGCGCCGCTACCTGCCTGAACTCGGCCTGGCGAAGGACGCAGGGGTAGCGAGCATGATCGTGCATTTCACGGGCTACGAGGTCGACCTCGACGACATCGAGCTCGACGACCCGCGCGACGTCATTTGCGGGCACCTGATCGGCACGGCCGACATGATCGCGCAGATGGCCGATCGCTGTTACCTGGAAAAATGCCGGGACCGGCTTTACAAGGAATTCGTGCTGGGCGGCGTCGCCGTCGAAAACTCGAAGCCGGGGGAGTACATGGTGCGTTACAGGTCCGGGCAGGACCTGCTGCAGAAAACCCCCGTCTTCTATCAGCAAGTGATGCGGGATCGGCTGAACCTGAAGTTCAGCCGCGCCTACCGCTACATCGAGGTGCTTTACGACGGCCACAACCCTTATATCGAGGCCATCCGCAACAACATTACCCACCTCGTGCGCATCATCTCGACCGGCAACTGGGCCCTGTTGCGCCGCGATCCGCCCTACTTCCTGGGCGTGGCGGGCGCGGTGCATGAAGTCGAGAGCTACGTATCCGAGCAGCTGGCCGCACTGACCGGCCGCGCTATCGATAAAGATGAACTACTGATGCCCGTGTAACCGGGACTGTTGCTGCCACGCCCGGTACGAACCGTACTGTTGCCGCGAGAGCCGGCGGTTGGCGTAGAATGCCGCGACGCCCGCGGCGGCGAGCGCGTAGATGGCGTCGGCAGGCGTCATCACCTCATCGAAAAAGACGGGCCAGGTAAAGCTCGTGGCGGCCCGCAGCACCGTCAGGGTGCCTGTGTCGAATTCGGCTGCCGTGAACGCGGCAGCTACGAGCACGTTACCGGCCAGCGCACCCGCCACGGCGGCAACGGCGGCAACGACGGGAAATCGCCAGTCGAGGCCCCGTCCCGCGCGGCGAACGGCCAGGCCGATGATCAGTCCCTGCACCACGGTCATCCAGGGAAACACGCGGCCCAGGGCTGTCGACAGCATCACCCAGACGACGCTGAACGCGATGGTCGCGAGCACGGCCGCGAGTATCGCGCCGCGCAGCGACTGGGCGCGAACCAGACGCGCCCCGGCCTCCGGATCCGGTCGCACGCCATGCTCCCGGGAGTGCCGCTTGGGTAAGCGCAGCACCTGTTTGCGTTGCTCTTCGCTCATCGCGACTGTTGGGGTTCCTGTCGGGCGGGGATGGTAGACTGCCGGACCTGCAATCCTGCAAAGATACCGGAGGCAGATGTCATGAGCCACCTGATGCACCGTGCCATTGCGGTCGTACTGTTACTCGCTGCCGTGCCCGCGTTTGCGCAAGAGGGTGCGGACATAGGCGCAAAAATCCGTGAAACGCAAGCGCTGGTCGCGAAAGAATTTCGCCAGATCCTGCGTGAAGAAATGATGCTCACCGATGCGGAGAGCAAGGAGTTCTGGCCGCTTTACGAACGCTACAGTGCCGAGAAGCGCGTCATCAACGAGCCCTACTTTGCAGGGCTGATCGAGTACGTCGATCGCTACTACAAGGGCGATCTCTCCGACGCCCATGCGGAGCGCCTGATGAGCACTTATTTCGACGTGCAGAGGGACATCCTCGACAAACGCCAGGAGTACGTGAAGAAATTCGGCAAGTTCATGAGCAACGTCAAGGTCATGCGCTTCTTCCAGCTCGAAAACAAGGTACAGGCCGAGGTCAATGCCGCTTTAGCGGTAACGATCCCGCTGGCCGACCCGCGCTAGGCCCCTATGCGAGCGGCACTCTACCGGACATTCGGCCCGGCCAGCGATGTCCTGGAGCTGTGCGACGTCGACACGCCTGCGCCCGGGCCCGGCGAGGTGCTGGTCCGTTTGCACGCGAGCGCCATCAACCCGTCGGACGTCAAGAAGCGGGCAGGCGCGTTTCCGGATCTGCTGGATGGCGGTTTCGTGATTCCCAACAGTGACGGTGCTGGCGTCATCGAATCGGTGGGAGAAGGCGTCGACAAGAGCCGCAAGGGCGAGCGGGTCTGGGTATTCCAGGCGCAGCACGAGCGCCGCTTCGGGACAGCCGCCGAGTACGTTGCGATCAGCAGCAACTATGCGCCGCGCCTGCCGGAAACCTCGGGGTTCGACGTCGGGGCATGCCTGGGCATACCGGCGATGACGGCACATCGCGCCGTTTTCGCCGACGGCGGCGTCGAGGACCAGACGGTCATGGTAATGGGCGGTGCGGGCCGCGTCGGTTATTACGCCATACAGTGGGCCCACCGGGCCGGCGCGACCGTTATCGCTACCGCCAGCAATGCCGTCGACAGTGCCGCGTGCCTGGACGCAGGCGCGGATCATGTTGTCGATCATCGTGCGGACGACTTCGCCCGGCAGGTGCTCGCGGCAAGCCAGGGCGCACTGATCGACAGGGTCGTCGATCTCGAGTTCGGCACCAATCTGCCGGTATCGATCGAGGTGCTCAGGGTGGGCGGCACGATCGCTGCGTATGGTTCGGCACAGAAACCGGAGCCCGTGCTGCCGTTTTACAAGATGATGTACAAGGACCTGACGTTGCGCACGATTATCGTCTACGCCATGCCGGATGGCGCGAAAGATCATGCCGTGGCAGATATCAACAGCGCGCTGTCGGGCGGCTGGCTGAAGCACCGTATCGCGCACACCCTGCCGCTCGACGACATAGCCGCGGGTAACGAGGTTGTGGAAGCGGGCGTGGCACGTGGGGCGGTGATCCTGGTTATCGGCTAAGCGGCTGCTGCCGAGACGCTATACTGCCGGCGCCAGCGGGCAACAAAACAACAAGCATAAGGGGGGCGCGATGCGCGCATGCTCAAGGATCTGGTTCTGTCTGTGGATTGTCCTCGCTGCCACCGCAGCCATCGCTGCAGACGACGAGGCATTCGAGCCCGTCGATCTGCCGCCCGAACTTGCAGAGCGGCTCGACGGAATCCCGGAAGAGAAGATCGAATTCCTGCGCGGCAAAGAAGCGCTTTTTTTTGCGGAGCGCCACGACATTCTGTTCGCCCGTTTCCGCAGCAAGTCCGCCGAACAGGTCGAAGCCTACATCGACGCGATGATGCAGGTTAAGGAGCTATTGAAGTTCGACCCGGAGCGAGACCTGGACTCGATTCCGCTCAACACGGAATCGGACGATTTCAACTGGTTCCGGACTCGGCGGCCTCCGGCGTTCGACACGCCACGTGAGCCCGGGCCGATCAACGTCTCGCGCTACCTCAACTCCGGGCCGAAACAGGGCATTCCGACCTTCTTCAACCTGCCGATCGCGCTGACACCGGCCGACCTGAAGGCGGGCGATGTCGAGGTGGCCATCATGGGCGCCGGACTCGATACCGGCAGCGGTTTCAGGGGCGCCGCCTACGGCCCGCGTGCCGTGCGCACCGGCGTGGTTTACAAGGGCCAGGGCATGGTGACGTCGCAGCACATGCACACGATGGTATCGGCATTCAACGAGCTCACGGTCGTCGACTACGGCGACATCGGTATCGACAGCCTCAGCCTGGAGCGCAGCGTTCGCCACATTCGCGAGATGGTGCGGGAAGTTGCCGAAACCGGCGCGATTCCCATGATCGTAGGCGGCGACCACGCGCTGATGTACCCGGATGTTGCGGGCATCGTGGATGTCTATGGCGCCGGCAACGTGGGCGTCGTGCATTTCGACGCGCATTACGACGCCGGGCGAAACTATGACCACCTGCTGTCGCACGGGCAGCCGGTCGCCCGGCTGGTCGAGGAAGAACTGGTGCCGGGCGAGAACTTCATCCAGGTCGGGCTGCGCGGCATGTGGCCCGGCAAATCGGGCTTCGAATGGATGCGCGAGAATGGCTTTCGTTATCACACCATGGCCGAGATCGAGGATAAAGGCTGGGAGTTCGTCATGCAGCGGGCGATAGAGGAAGCCAAGGAAGGGCCGAAGTACCTGTACATTTCCTTCGACGTCGATGTCCTTGATCCGGCGTACATGCCCGGCACCGGCACGCCCGAGCCGGCCGGCCTTACTACCCGGGAGGCTTTCCCTCTGGTGCGCAGGCTTTGCGCCGAAACCAACGTCGTCGGATTCGAGCTGGTCGAGGTCAATCCCCTGGTCGACCCCGGCTACACCACGGCGCAAAACGCCACGCGCATTCTGCGCGAATGCCTGAACGGCATCGCGATGAGAAAGCGCGGCCTGACCGACGAACACTACCTGAGCCCGCTGACGACGGATCACGGGCAGAATTGATTCGAACAGGGGCGGCGATGAAACGCGTACTTCCCGTCGTTTTGTTACTGCTTGGCGCGTGCAGTGCGTGGACCGGCAGCCCGCCGAACGAAAACCGCTTCGCCCGGGCGGCGGAGTCATGGACGGGAGCTCCGCTGGACGAGATGATTGCGACATGGGGTCCGCCGAGGCAGTTTCTCGACGACGCCGAACTGGAGGGGGCCGGCATCGCAGTATGGCGGAGCACATGGGGCGAAGCTTATCGGTGCAGTATCACCGCCTGGTATGATCCAGACCGTATCGTGACGCGCATCGACGTCACCTCGTACAAGTGCGACGAGAAATACGAGGAACACCTGGACATGCTCATGCGAAAACGCTGAGGACTGCATCTCCAATGATCATCCGACTACTGCTGATTTGCCTGGGCCTGTTCTTTGCGGCGGCCGTGGATGCGCATGGCGCAGACGAAGACGGATTGACCCCTTCGGCCGCAAACGAGCAGGTCCGAAACCGGGGCGCCGGCAAGGATAACTGGTGGGACAAGCTGCCACGCCCGGAATGGTCGGCGTTCGAGCGTATCGAACAGGACCAGGACTGGTTCGAGGTCTACCGGATCGCCGACGGCATCTTCGCCATCTACGAGCCGGGGCAGTTCGAAGAGGTCATCTCGTTCCTGGTAACCGGTGAGGACATGGCGCTGCTGTTCGATACCGGGCTCGGCATCGGGGACATGAAACGCGTCGTGGATCAATTGACCGATCTCGACATCGTGGTACTCAATTCACACACCCATTACGACCACATCGGCGGCAACTACCAGTTCGAAACGATCTGGGGCCGCAATACCGACTACACTCTCGGCCGCGCAGCGGGCAGCACGCCCGATGCCGTGGCCGAGTTCCTCAAGGAGGGCTGGGTCTGGAAGCAGCTGCCCGATGGCTTCGTTGCCGGGGATTTTCGCAGCCGGCCATTCGCGATCAGCCGTTTCGTCGATGAAGGCGACCTCATCGACCTGGGCGGCAGGAAGCTCGAGGTCCTGAGCACGCCCGGGCACGCGCCGGACGCAATCTGCCTGCTCGACCGCGACAACCGGATACTCCTGACCGGCGATTCCTTTTATCTCGCGCCGCTGTACACGCACCTCGAGGGATCCGACTTCCTCGACTACGCGCAGACAGCTGCACGGCTGGCCGAGCTGGCTGACGACATCGACGCCGCACTCACGTCGCACAACGTCCCGCTGGTCGAGCCGCGCTACATGACGGCCCTCGGCGATGCCTTCGACGCGATCGAGGACGGGACGGCGGAGGACTACGTGATGACCGACGGGTTCCGCGAGTATCGCTTCGACGATTTCTCGATCATCGTCGATGCCAGCAATCCCGTCTTTTTCGAGTGCGAGGACAGCTCCGCAATCGTGGCCTCTTTTACCGCAACCGACCCGCCGACCGTGCGGCTCAAGCGCGACGATACTATTGTGATCGCGTCACTGACCCCGGCCGCATCGGGGGCGAAATACGAAAGTGACCGCGGCGTCACGTTCTGGACCAAGGGCAATGAAGCCATGGTCGAGTGGCCACAGGGCATCCGCTTCAACTGCCGGGCGCGCTGAACCCCGGTCACGGCTCCCTGTCTCAATTCAGGTGGATGTTGTCGCCATACTCACGGGACGGCCGAGCCTCGCGGCGGTGGGTATCTACGCGATGTTTCTCGCCGGGCTCGCCTGCCTCGTGGTCGGGTAGCCGGACGCTCTAATGACTTTCAGCTTCCGGGGTACGTGAGCAGGAACGCACCAACCTGCACTCCGTCGTAAAGCACGTGCGCCAGCACCAGCGGGATAATCCGCCGCACACGCAGATAGAAGGCCCCGATGACTATGCTCTTGGTGGCGATCGCCACTATCCCGTAAGGCCCCTGGCTCCAGTGCACGAGCCCGAACAGCGCGCCTGCGAGTACTATGCTCAGGCCAATCCACGCCTTGCTCTCCGAGAAGCACCACAGTTCGGTCAGCAGGAATGCCCTGAGCAGTTCTTCGTAAAGGGCAATGCCGATCCAGAGCACCGGCCCGAACCAGACCAGCACCATCCACGGATTCGCACGCATATCCAGCATCAGGCCAAGCAACTCTTCGTTTGGCCTGAACGCCAGAAGGTCACGCAGCGTCAGCTGCGTGAGAAAGAAAAGCGCAAAACAGGCGGTAGCGAGGGCCAGGCCCCAGAGGACGTCGGTGAGCAGGTTACCGCTACTACTGTTGAAGTCCGACAGCGGTTCGCGGAGATAACGCGTTTTCAGAAGCAGAACCGCAATGATACCGAGGCCGCCAAACAGCAATGGATAGACGATCAATTCGATAGACGCAAAGGCGCTGGCCTGGCGAATCCGGTACCAGATCATCAGCGCTGCGGGAAGTCCGGCGACGACCACGAGAGAGATGATTCGCCGCCGGGTCTTGCTATCTGCGGTCGAGGCGGTCGTCATGTAGAGCGGCTCATCGTCAGTTGAAGCACGTACACTTCCCCGCGTTCGCAATTCAGGAACTCGACGTTGCTCTGCACCTGCCAGCCCCTGCGTCGCGCGAGCTCGCCCAGGACGGTGGTACTCATGAAGAGTTCGTCGTAACCCAGCTCACGGGCCAGGCCTTCGGCGAAATCGAGCAGTCTGTTCGCGACGCCCCTTCGCCGATGCTCCGGCGCTACGAGCAGCCCGACGACGGATGGCGTCTTACCGGTGGCGGCATCGTGGTCAAGCGCGGCGGTGCCGAGGATTCGATCATCCTCGATTGCGACGAAACCGATAGGGAGGCGCCCGTGGTTACAGCGTGACTCGAGGTCCGTGCGCGCATCACCGGGCCCCTGCTCGCCGTAATACGGGGCCCACTCCCGTTCGTACCATTGAACCAGGATATCGATGAACCCGGCATGGTCGGCAAGCAGTGCAATGGACGGTTCGCGATCAGTGCCAGGCATCCGCGAATTCTACCCTCTTGCGGCGTATGACAGCCGGCTTCGGTATACTGCGGCCAGATTTAACGCCTTCCAAAGTGGGTCCTGAGCATGAATGCACGCACCGTAGCTTCCTCCATCGCGCTTGCGCTTTTCGTCCTGATCTCGCAGTCCAGCATCGCAGAAGTCACTCGCCTGTCGGAACCCGTACAGGTTACGGACGATGCCGAAGTATTCGGCGCGCCGCTCGATGCCAGCGCAAAATCGGCATCGCTGGAGTCGCTCCTCGACAATCCGGATGATTATCTCGACACGTCCGTTCGGGTCGAAGCGCGGATCTCGCAGGTCTGCCAGAAGAAAGGCTGCTTCATGATCGCAACCGCAGGCGACCATGCGGTCCGTATTTCGTTCAGGGACTACTCGTTCTTCGTGCCCACCGACACGGGCGGGAAGACGGTGACGCTGACCGGCACGCTGATCGAACGCGTGCTGTCCGAGGAGCAGGCCGCTCACTTCCGGCAGGATGCAGGAAGCGACACGATTCAGGCCGGCAAGGTATACGAGATCGTCGCGGATTCCGTCAGCATTCCGAAAACCTGAGCTATTGTTGCGGGGTAAGCGCACCACACGTCTTGCCAGCAGCGACGAATTCAACGAAGCGAAATCCCGTGCGCTCGTTGGAACAGGTTTAGCCGTCGTCATTTGGTTCGGAGTTTTTGGCCATTATGCTCGCGAGCGGCTGCTTGAGAGGCACGCACCTGCGCACGTCCCCAGTCGCCGACAGGGTGCTACCGCCCAGCGCCTGGCCGCCATAGAGCGGCAAGCCGTCCGCCAGCAATTGTGTGTAGCGGCCCCGCATACCCTGGACGCGGATGTTGGCCGAACCGAGACCGGGCGACGTGACTTGAACGCGCAGACCTCCCGTCTCCGCCAGCAGCATCGGCATGTTGCCCGGCCGCATGAGGAGTTTCTCTTCGATTTCCTCCTGATTGATCACCTCGACAGGAATAGGCTCGTCCTGCAGCCTCCGGCGCGACCGCGTCGCCTGGACGGTAATCTCCTCTATCTCGTCGGCGCCATGATCATGCGAGGCATCCTCAGACGCATCGGCGGGGTCCACCGTTACGGCGAGCGCCATGCTGGTAGCGATCGAAAACGCCTTTCGTCGCTGAATGCGGCTGCTTTCAGTCCGTGCACTTGATGCCAATGGAAGGATGG
>Ga0209536_100004452_pt1 | contig 22123 bp, 17 predicted proteins | sample DeeMarSeWOR28_12_FD_187461 | JGI IMG/M metagenome (GOLD analysis project Ga0209536, IMG submission 187461) | Marine sediment microbial communities from White Oak River estuary, North Carolina - WOR-2-8_12 (SPAdes) (version 2) | ecosystem: Environmental > Aquatic > Marine > Intertidal zone >... | reverse complement strand
TTTACTGATTAATCCTTTCTGCGAACGAATAAGATTAATTATATCTTCACTATCACCCTGATCTAAAATTGTAAAGTTTGAATCAAGCCCAGCCGCTTTCGAATATTTTCTTAAGGTAAGATTAGCAAAGGAATGAAAAGTCCCTCCACGAATTTTCGAGCAGCGATCATCTAATAAAGCAGATGCTCTTTTTAGCATTTCATTTGCTGCTTTGCGTGTAAAGGTTAAAAGTAAAATTGAATTAGGATCGTAACCTGATTCTACTAATCGTGCAACCCGGTAAACAAGTGTTCTGGTTTTACCTGTTCCAGCGCCTGCAATTATTAAATAGGCACCATTCACCGCAGATACTGCTTCGTACTGCGAGGTATTTAATTCCTGCTGGTAATTAATAACAAAGCGGCTTTCATCAATTTTTTTCTGAAAGCCTGCTTTGCCTAATCTTTTAAGTTTGTATTTTTTAGGGATTTCGTCTCTGTGCGATTGACTCATCTACGAAATGCTTTTGGTTTTCCCATTATTTCTGCAATAACAATATAATCTTTTAATGATGCTGGATTTGTTAGTTTGCTTCTTATTTTTTTGCTTATTTCACCTGCGGCAGTTTGTTTTTTCTTTAAGTACTTTTCAAATTTAACAGCCTGTTCTTCCGTACCCGAATCTATTTTAGATTTTTTATCCAGCAGTTCTTTCTGCTTTTCCTTCCAGACATCAGTATACTTATGTTCAGATACAGTCGGCTGATGCCATGTATCTGTTTCAAGATGTTCGTCAAAATCCATCCGCTCAACAGTTGGCGGGGGTACTGTTTGAGTTTGCTGAGATCCGGTTTCCTGTTCACCAACTTTAAAGAAGTCTTCAATCTCCTTTAAAATATCATATTCCGGTTTTTGCTGAGTTTGAGCAACTGTGGTTTCACGTTCGATCGGTTCTTGAGTTTGTTCATTTTGAACGGGCGGTCTTTTCTTTTTATCTCTTTTCTTTAAAAGACCGCTTAGAAAGCTTATGATTATTAAGCCATATATTAATATTTCAAAAATATTATCCATTACTGATCTTTCTTTTTCTCCTCAGGTTTTGCGATAGCGTCTCTCATATCTGTATCAGCCTGAATATTTTTAAATTGATAATAATCCATAACGCCAAGTCTACCAGATCTGAATGCTTCTGCCATAGCACGAGGTACCTCTGCTTCGGCTTCAACAACTCTTGCACGTTGTTTTGCAACTTCAGCAACATTTTCCTGCTCAGTAGCAACAGCTGCAGCTCTTCTTTCTTCTGCTTTTGCACGCGCAACTTTCAAATCAGCTTCTGCTTGGTCCGTCTGTAGAATAGCCCCAATGTTTTGACCTATATCAACATCGGCAATATCAATCGAAAGAATTTCGAATGCTGTTCCGGAGTCCAAACCTTTTGATAATACACTTTTTGAAATTTTGTCAGGATTCTCCAGTACCTCCTTATGAGTATTGCTTGAACCGATTGTAGAAACAATTCCTTCACCAACCCTGGCAAGAACGGTAGCTTCACCAGCACCACCAACCAGTCGGTCTATGTTTGCTCTTACTGTAACCCTAGCAATGGCTTTGAGTTGAATTCCGTCTTTTGCAACAGCAGCAACAAGAGGAGTTTCGATCACTTTAGGTAAGACAGACATTTTAACTGCTTCAAAAACATCCCTACCAGCAAGATCAATTGCGGCAGCCCGTTCAAAAGGTAAATTTATATTTGCCTTATCTGCTGATATTAAAGCAGCAACTACTTTTTTTACGTTTCCCCCGGCTAAATAATGAGCCTCGAGCAATCCTTGATGAACGTCTATCCCTGCTTTAGTTGCGTTTATCATGCTATCTACTATAATGCTGGGTGGAACTCTTCTTAATCTCATTCCAATCAAATCCTTAAATATTCTTATTTTTACTCCTGATGAGATTGCAGCGATGTACAAACGAACAGGAACGAAATACAGGATAAGTATTAAGAATAGAACAACAGCAATTATTATAAAAAGTGATAATCCGGTTAATGCTTCCATTTTTATCTCCGATGTAAATTAATCTTCTAATAATCTTTTGAAAATGATTCTTAATATAGTTGTTTCTTAAATAATTTTCGTCCTGACCAGGATTTCTTGCCCAAGTTGTCTTTTTGTCACTAACAAGGCTATATAGTTTTATAATTTGACAGATTGTCGAAAGAATAGAAAATCTAACATTTCAAGGCTCTATTTGGTTTACCGAGGGGACTCTTTTTTAGCTTTTCTGCAGGGAAATATAGAGTTTCCAGTGGCATGTTTTTTGACCTTAATAATTGGTATACACGGCAAAATCTGTTGAAATTAGCTAAAAAGAGGGATTATATTAACAACGAATTAATGTTTAACTTGAAATATTCAAAAATTATATGTTTATATTAGTTGAACTTTTGAGATAATTATCTGTTTTATTTAATAAAAAGGAATTAAGGCAAATAAATGGATGGAAATTTTTCTGATAGATTACAGGATGTAATTAGGTTAAGCAGAGAAGAGGCTTTACGCTTAGGACATGATTATATCGGAACAGAACATCTGTTACTTGGAATTATTCGTGAAGGGCAGGGAGTTGCAATCAGAATTCTAAGAAATCTTGATTGTGATCTTATGAAACTCAAAAAGGCTATCGAAGATACAGTACGAACTTCAGGTGGTACCCTTACAATTGGTAATATTCCACTGACAAAACAAGCTGAAAAAGTATTAAAAATTACTCAGATTGAATCCAAAATATATAAAGCTGAAGTTATTGGAACCGAACATCTTTTACTTTCTTTATTAAGAGATGAAGATAACATAGCAACACAAATTTTGCATCAATTTAATATTACTTATGATACAGCGCGTTCCGAGTTAAATTCTTTATTAAGCAGCAAGGGATCGAAAGATGCGGGTGGAACAAAAGCAGCACCACCGGATAGAAAAACAGATAAAACGAAAACACCTGTACTCGATAATTTCGGAAGAGATTTAACAAAGCTGGCTTCGGAAGATAAACTGGATCCGGTTGTAGGAAGAGAAAAAGAAATTGAAAGAGTTGCACAAATTTTAAGCAGAAGGAAGAAGAATAATCCTGTTTTAATCGGTGAACCCGGTGTCGGAAAAACAGCTATTGCTGAAGGATTAGCTTTACGTATTGTTCAGAAAAAAGTACCAAGAATTTTGCAGGATAAAAGGGTTGTAACTCTGGATTTAGCAGGACTCGTTGCCGGTACAAAGTACCGCGGGCAATTCGAAGAGAGAATGAAAGCGCTTATGAATGAACTGGAAAAAGCCGGAGAAGTAATACTTTTTATTGATGAATTGCATACTATTGTCGGAGCAGGTGGTGCATCCGGTTCACTCGATGCATCCAATATGTTTAAACCTGCACTTTCGCGCGGAGATATTCAGTGTATTGGAGCCACAACCCTTGATGAGTATAGAAAATATGTTGAGACAGATGGCGCGTTAGACAGAAGATTTCAAAAAGTGATGATTGATCCGCCAACCTATGAAGAAACAAAACAAATCCTTGAAAAAATTAAATTTAAGTACGAAGAACATCATCACGTAAAATATTCTGATGATGCAGTTGATTCTGCTGTTAAACTTAGTAACAGGTATATAACTGATCGGCATCTTCCCGACAAAGCTATTGATGTAATTGATGAAGCCGGCTCAAGAGTGCATATGGGTAATTTTGAAGTCCCGCAGGATATTCTTGATCTCGAAGAAGAAATTGAACAAGTAAGACGCGAAAAGGCTGCTGTGGTAAAAAGACAGGATTATGAAGAAGCTGCACGCCTTAGAGATAAAGAAAGAAACCTGCAGGCAGATCTTGAATTGGTCAAAAGAGAATGGGATGCAAAGACAAAAGATATAGTGCATGATGTTACCGAGGAGGATATTGCGACTGTTGTAGCAATGATGACCGGTATTCCGGTTAATCGGATTGCACAAACAGAATCAGAAAAACTTCTAAAGATGGATGAATCGCTTAAAGAACATATAGTTGGACAGGATGAAGCAATTACAAAGCTGACTAAAGCAATAAGACGAACGCGGGCCGGACTAAAAAATCCAAACAGACCAATCGGCAGTTTCATTTTTTTGGGTCCTACCGGTGTGGGTAAAACTGAGCTTTGCAAGGCACTGGCGCGCTATCTCTTTGATTCGGAAGATTCACTTGTAAGAATCGATATGAGTGAGTATATGGAAAAGTTTTCTCTGTCTCGTTTGGTTGGAGCTCCTCCCGGATATGTGGGTTATGAAGAAGGCGGACAGCTTACAGAAAAAGTAAGAAGAAAACCTTATTCCGTTGTGTTATTTGATGAGATCGAAAAAGCTCATCCGGATATTTTTAGCATACTTCTGCAAGTGTTGGATGATGGTATATTAACTGATAGTCTGGGAAGAAAAGTTGATTTTAGAAATACGATAATAATAATGACATCTAATATTGGAACCAGGGATATAAAGGATATTGGATCGTTCGGATTTGGTGATGCCCAGAAAAAAGATCAATACGAAAAAATGAAAGACACAGTTGAAGATGCGATGAAAAAGCTTTTTAATCCCGAATTTTTGAACAGAATTGACGATACGATTGTATTCAGAAAACTTGATAAAGAAGATATAATGAAAATTATAGGTATTGAGATTAAAGACCTTTACAAGAATCTTGAAGAAAATAAGATGGATCTGGTAATGGATCAAACAGCAAAGGAATTTTTGGTTGAAAAAGGTTTTGATGAGAAATTTGGAGCAAGACCATTAAGACGGGCAATTCAGAAATATGTTGAAGATCCCCTTGCGGAAGAAATTCTTCGAGGCTCTTTTAAGGAAGGAACTAAAATTATAGCAAAACACGTGGAAGGTGCCGAAGATTTAGTCTTTTACGACGAAGCTGCGGAAGTTCCTGATTCAAGTGAAGAAACTAAAACTCCCGGACAAATAGAAGGAGTATAATCTTAACCAAAATTAAACCGTTGAAAAGCGTACAAAAATGTGCGCTTTTTTATTATATGCAGTCAGATTTTAAGGAGGTTTATATTGGCAGTTCTAAACGAAAATGAGATAAAACGTAAATTATCCGCATTATCCAACTGGAATTATTCAAAAGATAAAATAGGCAAAGAATATCAACTAAAAGATTTTGCTGAAGCACTTTCCTTTGTTAATAAAGTTGGTACTTTTGCGGAAGAGTTGGATCATCATCCGGATATCTTAATGCACTCGTGGAATAAAGTAAAAATAACTGTTTCAACTCACAGTGAAAGTGGTATAACTGAAAAAGATTTTCAGCTTGCAGAGAAAATTGATAGCATAAAATAAATATGACCGAAACACAAATTTTAGACATTTTTAAAAAAACCGAAGCACTTCTTACAGGGCATTTCCTTCTAACATCTGGCAGGCACAGTGATAAATATTTCCAATGTGCAAAAGTCTTGCAATATCCCGAGTACACAGAAAAACTATGCGCAATGATTGTAGAGAGATTTAAAGATGCGGAGATTGACACAGTGATCTCACCCGCAATTGGGGGCCTGGTTGTTGGCCAGGAAGTCGCACGACAATTAAATAAGCGGTTTATTTTTGCTGAAAGAGAAGACAAAAAATTAACGTTGCGGAGGGGTTTTTCACTGAGCAAGAATGAAAAAGTTTTAGTATGTGAAGACGTTGTTACAACGGGAGGATCTGTATTTGAAGTAATTGAAATTGTTAAAAAAAATAACGCTGAGGTTGTTGGAGTAGGATTTATTGTAGATAGAAGCAATGGTAAAGTTAATTTTGGCACACTCCAAACGGGTACGCTTAAAATGAACGTTGTTTCATATACTTCTGAAGATTGTCCACTTTGCAAGTCTGGCTCAAAACCAATCAAGCCTGGTTCCCGCAAAATTTAACCAATCTTGTTTCTAAAAGAAATTAGATTGGTAAGTTTTTATCACTATCCTTTAAAAATCATATCTTTGTGAAATAAAAATTTTATAATTGAAGCCAGGGCCTTATAATGAAATCAGTTTTTTTATTTCTGTTTTTTACTATCCTTACATATTCACAAATTAATTTTAATGATTATTTTGAGGATAAAACAATGCGTCTCGATTATTTTCACACAGGTGATAAAGAAAATGATTTTTATTCATTTGATGAGCTAATTGAAGAACCGTTCTGGGGTGGCTCAAAAGTTAATTTACTTGATAAATTTCCATATGGTAAGTACAGGTTTGAAGTTTACGATGAAGAAACAAACGAGCTAATATATTCAAGGGGATATTCAACTTTGTTCAGTGAGTGGCAGACAACTGAAGAAGCAAAAGGGACGGTTAGAAGTTTTAGCGAAACGATTGTATTCCCTTACCCACACAAACCTGTAGTGGTAAAATTCTTTAATCACAGCAGAAAAAATGAATTGATTGAAAAATTTAAATACCGTATCGATCCTAAAAACTATTTTATAAAAACTGAAAGAGTAGAGAAATACCCGAGTTTTGAAGTATTATATTCGGGTGAATCAGCTTCAAAAGTCGATATAGTAATTATCCCCGAAGGTTATACAAGCAAGGAAATGGGCTTGTTCGCACAAGACTGCAATAAATTTGCCAGGTATCTTTTTAACAGTACACCCTTTAAAGAAAACAAAGATAAGTTCAACATCTGGGGAATTGAAGCGCCATCTCGTGAATCCGGAACTGATATTCCTGCAAAAGATCTTTGGAAGAAAACTCTTGTAAACACTACGTTTTATACCTTCGATCTTGAAAGATATTTAATGACTTATGATAACAAGACTTTAAGGAACATTGCTTCGAATGCACCCTACGATCAGATTTATATTTTAGTAAATTCGGATAAGTACGGCGGCGGTTCAATTTACAATCATTATTCGGTTTGTATAAATGATAATGAATATTCGGAATTTGTATTCATTCATGAGTTTGGACATGGATTTGCATCTCTTGCTGACGAGTATTACACCTCGGATGTTGCTTACCAGAATTTTTATCCATTAGATGTCGAGCCGCTTGATCCCAATCTTACTACATTGGTGGATTTCAAATCGAAGTGGCAGAATATAGTTGAAGGAGGAACACCTATACCAACGCCGGATACAAAAGAATTTAAAGATAAAGTAGGTGCATTTGAAGGTGGGGGATACATGGAAAAAGGAATTTACAGACCGACACACGATTGCACTATGAAATCAATTGTTGTAGATAATTTTTGTCCGGTATGTAAGAGAGCTATTCAGCAAATGATCGATTTTTATTCCGAATAAAATATGGATCCAAAAAAACTACACAAGCTGGTAGAAACTATAGCTTCGGGAAAATTCAAATCCGAAGAGGAAATGCTCATCAATACTGTAAATGGTATTGTTGCCAAAGAAGATATTGACGTTACAGGTGGAAGAATATGGAAACTGGATGAAGCTAAAAAAACATATCACCTGTTATATCAAACAGGTAAAATTGAAAAGATAGACAAGGATTTTCAAATAGATATAAAGCGTTACGCAATTTTGAATCTGATTGCAAAAGAGAGAACAATTCTTGGCAAAGAGACCATCAGTGCGCTAATTAAAAAAGGGATATTTAAATATTCTGCATCAGGTGTTGGAAGCAGAAAAAAGATTGATGATAAATTTTACTACCAATATCTTCTTGCGCTAAACAGTGATAAAATAGATGAAGATTTCAGACTCAGCCTTAACATGATCGCTACAGCACTAACTTCAAAAATTAAGCAAAGGCGATCATCCGAAAGTGTAAATCACTTAAGAGCAGATATCGATAAAGCCAGACAGATTCAAAAAAGCATTCTGCCTGAACACGAATACAAGTTTCATGATTACGAGCTTTACGGAATAACCAATCCTGCAGAAATTGTGGGTGGTGATTTTTTCGATTATCTTGAGCATGGTGATGATCGGGAAAGACTCGGAGTGGCTATCGGAGACGCAGCGAGTAAAGGAGTAGGTGCTGCTGCTGAAGCAATGTATATATCGGGTGCGATCAGGATGGCCAGCGGTTTTGAGATTAAAATAGCTGCGCTGATGCGGAGAATGAATCAGCTTGTAAACAGGATTTTTGAGGATGATAAATTTGCCTCTCTATTTTATGGTGAATTATCCACACAAACTGCTGGAATGTTTTTATACTCAAATGCCGGACACAATCCCCCTATTTTTCTTAAATCTAAAACAGACGAAATTCAACTTTTGAATCCGACCGGTCCTGTTCTCGGACCGGCACCTAATGCAAAATATCATCTTGAAAGTATTAACTTTTCTAGAGGGGACATTCTCCTGTTGTTTTCAGATGGAGTAACGGAAGCAGCAAACAGAAGTTTCCAACAATATGGAGATTCCCGGCTTATCAGCAAATTAAAAGAATCAAAAAATTTGTCTCCTAAAGAAATCGCCGTCACTATTTTGGAAGACGTAGTTAATTTTTCAAAGAATGGAAAGTATTCTGATGATATAACGTTGGTTGTGATAAAAAAGATTAACTGAAATTCAATTTTTATTTTTTTTGCTTAATGAAAATGCTTAAGTCAATTAATCCTGCTACCGAAGAAGTTATCAATTCGTTTAAAATAATGGAGCCTTTCGAAATTGAGTCAGTCATTAAATCAGTTAATGCTGCATTTCTAAAATGGGCTGAAACTGATTTTGATTTACGATCAAAATTAATGCAAAAAGCTGCCGATGTTTTGAAAGCTGAGAAAGAGATTTTTTCCAGATTGATGACCGAAGAAATGGGGAAGCCAATTAATCAGTCGAGGGCAGAAGTTGAGAAATGTGCCTGGGTTTGCGAATATTATGCGGAAAATGCTAAGCGATTTTTGAGTGACGAAATGATCAGAACTGATGCATCAAAAAGCTTCGTAACGTTCCAGCCTTTGGGTGTTGTACTTGCTGTTATGCCCTGGAACTTTCCGTTTTGGCAGGTATTCAGGTTTGCAGCGCCGGGTTTGATGGCCGGCAATGGTGGAATCTTAAAGCACGCTTCAAATGTATCCGGTTGTGCTTTGGCTATTGAAAATGTTTTTTTCAAAGCCGGATTTCCGGAAAATCTTTTCAAAGCAATTCTGGTTCCTTCATCCCAAATGGAAAGTGTTATAAAAAATGAAATAGTTAAAGCCGTTACTTTAACCGGAAGTGTTCCGGCAGGTAAATCGGTTGCGCAAACTGCTGGTTCAGTTTTGAAAAAAACGGTTATGGAGCTTGGCGGAAGCGATCCCTACATAATTTTGGAAGATGCGGATTTAGAGCTTGCCGCTGACACTTGTGTCACTTCCAGACTAATTAATGGTGGACAAAGTTGTATAGCGGCCAAAAGATTTATAGTCGTTGAAAGTGTTTATGATGAATTTGAAGAATTGTTTATCGAAAAGATGAAATTAAAAAAAATGGGCAATCCCTTCGATGAGCAAAATGATTTGGGTCCTCAGGCAAGCATACAATTAAGAGATGAGCTTCACAATCAGGTAAGAAAATCAATTGAAATGGGAGCTAAGTTGGTCGCAGGAGGGGAAATTCCCGGAGTAAAAGGTGCGTTTTATCCGCCAACTGTTTTATCAGAAGTTAAAAAAGGAATGCCTGCATATGATGATGAGTTATTCGGCCCTGTTGCAGCACTAATAAAAGCCAAAGACGAAAATGAAGCAGTAAAAATTGCAAACGACACAGTCTTTGGTTTGGGTGCGGCGGTTTTTACTTCGGATGAAAAAATAGGAGAAAAAATTGCGAGAGAAAAGCTAAATGCCGGCTGCTGTTTTGTTAACGATTTTGTTAAATCGGATCCGAGATTACCATTTGGTGGTATTAAGGAATCGGGTTATGGTAGAGAGCTTTCCATGTTTGGGATTAGAGAATTTGTAAATATTAAAACAGTCTATGTTAAGTAACTGCTCTCCCGTTTTGCTTCAAAATTCTTTTTAATAATTCAACAATTTTTTCTTTTGTGAATGGCTTTGATAAATAATGTGTGCAACCTGATTTTAGAAATTCTTCTCTATCTCCTCGCATGGCAAAAGCCGTTAATGCTACAATTGGAACCCGGGCATATCCATTAATATTTCTGATTTCTCTTGCTGCATCGAGTCCGCTTATTCCCAGGCCAAGGTTTATATCCATTAAAATAATTTCGTAGTGATTGGAACTAGCTAGTTCAACAGCTGTTTCACCATCGCTTGCGAAATCCATCTCACAGAAGTTTTTTAAAAATAATTTTGTCACTTCTTTACTTGCATCGTCGTCTTCTACAACTAATATTTTAGGAGGATGATCTGTGTCATGCCCATTGTTTTTTTTCTCTGCTTTATTAACTTCTATTTTTTCAATTTCCTGCCAGGAATTTGATTTTTCTAATGCAGGAAACTGTAGTGTAAATACAGAACCTTTACCGACAGTGCTTTCCACAGTAATTAACCCATTCATCATACTAACGAATTTTTTTGTAATAGTTAAACCCAGACCGGTGCCTTCAAAATGGCGATTAAATCCTTCACTTACCTGACGGAATTCATGGAATATAGTGCTGAGACTTTCACCAGGGATTCCTATCCCGGTGTCTGCAACTCTGATTATTGCATATTCAGCAGAATCAGATGTTGATTTATCAATTGAAATTGTTACCCCACCGCTATCCGTATATTTCAGCGCATTGTTGATGAGATTACTTAATATTTGTCTTAATATTTGTTCATCGGCCGAAATATAAATTTTATCCTCTGAAGGTACTGTATTAAGATACAGGTTTTTTCTTTTAGCGAAGGCTCGAAATAAATCAACTTGTGTGTCTACAATTTTTGAAAGATTAATTGTCTGGAAGTTTAATTCAACTTTGTTTGCCTCAATTTTTGAAAGATCGAGGAGCGAATTAAGAGTATCCATTAATCTTTTACCGCTTATTAAAATCTTATCAGCCATATCTTTAAAGTTATTGTCGCTAAGTTCATCTTTCAGCATTTCTGCGAATCCGAGTATTCCAACGAGGGGAGTTCTAAGCTCATGGCTCATGTTTGCAAGAAAATTAGATTTTATTTTATTCATCTCTTCTGCTCTATCTTTAGATTCTTTCAATTCTATTTCAGAAATTTTCCGATCAGTAACATCTCTTAATGTAAGCAGAATAGCCAATTTGTCTTCAAAACTAATTCTTTTCCCGAGGCTTTCTACCCACTTTAATTCCCCATCAACTGTTGTTATTTTATATTCATCTATCAGGGGTTCATTATAATTTCTGGATTTGGCAAGTGTTTGTAATACCGGTGTGATAAAATCCGGGTGCAGAAAGTCGAATACCTTCTTTCCAATCCCTTCAACGGGGGAATTTAAACCGACTATTTTAGCTGCGCTGATGTTTGCGAATAAAATTTTCCCGCTTAAATCAATTATCAGAGCAGCTTCAAGCATATTTTCAATTAGAGAGCGGAAACGTTCTTCACTATTTTTCAGTTCTTCTTCAATTTTTTTACGTTCAGTTATATCCAGTGCAAAAGCAATCAACACATCATCACCAAAATATCTACATTTTTGCAGTCTAACTATAGTTGGGAATGTATTTCCATTTCTTCTTTTACCCCAAAATTCAAATTGCTGTGGCACACCTGCAAGAGCGGCTTTAATTTTCCCCATTATTTTAGTTAAATCGTTTTTGCCCGATGCGGATAAAACTTCGGTCGTTTTTCCTATAAAAAATTCTTTTTCGTATCCATACATATTAACGGCACCATTGTTTACCGCAATAAAACGCCCTTCATTATCCTGGATATAAATTGCATCACTTGCATTATCAAAAATTCCGCGGTAATTCTCTTCGGATTGTTTTAGCTTTTCTGCAGCTTTTTTCCTTTCCGTTATATCGATTAAAGCACCTACTATGGCAACTGATCTTCCATCTTTTACAACCGGAGCTTCATTTGCTTCTACCCAGATAACTCGTCCATCTTTTGTTTTTAGTTCCAGTTCATGTGGTAGCTGTGGTTTGCAGCTCTCTATTGCACGTTGCGTTCTTTGAATTCCTATTCTATTTAAATGATTTTCAGTTATAAAATTTGTCCAGACGCTTTTCACTTCTTCCGGTTCACAACCTAAAAAATATCGGCTTTGAGGACTTATGTAGGTAATAACATTGTCAGGTGTGTGTGAATAAAATAAGTTAGAACTGTGTTCGACTATCTCCCGCAGTTTTTGTTCTGCAAATTGCAAATCGCGTTGAGCTTTTTTGCGTTCAGAGATATCTGCAGATACTCCGACTAAAGCCAATGGTTTTCCTTCGTCATCCCTAATAATAGAAGTTGAGAGTGATACCGGAAATTCTTCACCGGATTTTTTTACATGAAGAAGCTCACCGGACCAGCCCCCTTTTAAAGTGGACGGCAAAATGCCCTGTAGCAATTTCGTTGAATTTTTCTTCGAGTGAATAATCGAAACGTGTTTGCCGACTATTTCATCGATAGTATAATCATATGTGATACAAAAAGAATTATTGACAAAAATAATGTTTTCAAGCATATTCATGATGCAGACCGACTCGTGTATACTTTTTAATGCGTGAGCGAGTATAGAAATTTTTTGTTGCGAATTTTTTCTATCGGTAATATCTCTTACAATTGCCTGAAGAATCGTCTTGTTGCCCAGATCAACTTTACTTAAGCTAACTTCAGCATCGAAAAGCGAGCCATCAAGCCTTTTATGTTTCCATTCGAAAAATTGGGGTTTTCCGGTGAGGGCGGCACTTATTTTTTCAAGCGCTTTTTCTTTTGAACTTTTCCCGTCAGGTTGGAGTGCAGGAGAAAATTCGTAAGGCGGTTTGTTAATTATATCTTCTCTGCTGCAGCCGAATATTTTCAAAGTTTTTTCATTGCAGTCGATGAAAATATCTTCGTTCATTAAAAAAATGGCATCGTTAGCAGATTCAAATAAAGTTTTATATTTCAATTGATTTTTTTCAAGCTCAGCAAGTGCACTGCTTTTTTCGGTTACATCAGTAAAGAAGGTAGCAATCCTGTTTGGTGCTATTTGAATTGCGGAAACTTCAAACACACCTTTTATCTTATCGTCCTCATAATTCACGACTTCGTTTTCAAATCTGGAACCGGATTTAAAAATTTCCCGGTATTTATAAGGAATTTCAGTATTAACTACATGTGGAAAGACTTCCTCAATTTTTTTATTAAGAAATTGTTGGTGATCAATTCTGAGTATTTTATTAGCGGATGTATTATATCCTACAAAAATCAAATTATCCTTTCCCTTCAAATCATAAATATGAACACCTAAAGGAGATGCATCTAGCACCTGCTGGAGTTTCTTTGTAGTTTCATGAATTGACTCTTCGGCATCTTTAAGTTTAGAAATGTCTTTAAAGATTCCAATCGTTCCGATTAGTTCCTTATTTTCTCCTTCGATGCTTGAAATGGACAATTGATTGTGTCTCTGCCTTCCCTTGGACAAAGAAACTATAACTTCACCCTCCCAAAAGCCTTTGCTCGCAACTTCCATTCTAATTTCATTGCGTGATGAAGAGTAATTAACAATTCTGTAAATCTCTTCAAGTTTTTTCCCAATAATTAGTGAAGCTTTTTTGTTAAAAAGTTTTTCTGAAGCTTTATTGCAGTATACTAAACGAAATTTATTATCAGTTATTATAAATGGATTTTGGGTTGAATTAAAAAGCTGATCGTATAAGACAGTTTGATTTATTTCACCCTTTGATTCTTTAGGTTTGGTAAAATTGCACAGAAGCTGTTTATTGTCTTTAGTATTAATCTGCGTTAATTCTAAATTGAAACTTTCATCGTCGTTTTTCTTGGTAAGGAAATTTATTGATTTGATTGAAGAGAATTTTTTCCTTTTTGATTTTTTTAACTGAATCAAAAAATCAGTTTGTCTTTTGGAAGGCAGTAATTCATTGATACAGAAATCTTTATTCCGGGAGGTTTTTAACTTAAAAACATTTCGTGCAACTTTATTAGATTCGATAATCCGGTATGAGTTATAATCAATTATTAGCTTCGGTTCTCGGGATTCCTCGAAAGCTGCTTTATAAATGTTCACCATTTCATCAATTGCTAATGTTTACAAACTGTTCCATTTCGCAATTTTGTGCAATATTAGTGCCATTATGCAATATTTTGTTAATGTTATTTCAGTATGGAATCATCTTTTTTTATGAAATAAAAACATGTTTGAGTAAAAAATACATCAATTCTAAAAACAAATACTTCTTAGTAAGTTTAAAGCAATGTTTAATTACAAAATGATAATTCAATACGATGGTACAAAATACTCGGGCTGGCAGATTCAGGAGAATGCCAGGACTGTGCAAAGGGTTTTAAAGGATACGGTTGAACAAATAACTCAGGAAGAGATTAATTTAATTGGTTCGGGTAGAACGGATGCAGGTGTGCATGCCCTTGGACAGGTCGCTAATTTTAAAATTAATAAAAATTTAGATTTATATAAATTTAAGCACTCATTAAATTCCCTTTTACCTTCTGACATTGCTTTGGTTGAAATTGATAAAGTTGATGAAAAATTTCATTCAAGGTTTGATGCCCGGAAGCGATCGTACATTTATCTAATTTCGAAGGAAAAATCCCCCTTTTATTTCTGTTATTCATATTTATATAACAGCAAAATTGATTTAATTAGGTTAAATGAATTAACGAAAATATTTTTATCTGAAAAAGATTTCTCATCTTTTTGTAAAGTTAATAAGGAGGTTGATTCTAAAATTTGCAATATATTTGAAGCCAATTGGAGAAAGATCAAGAATTTTTATCTTTTTTATATTGAAGCAAACCGATTTCTGTACGGAATGGTAAGAGCAATTGTCGGCACACTTTTACGTGCAATAGAGGTCGAGAATCCAGAAAAATATATTCGGGAAATTTTTGAAAGCAAATGCAGAGAATCGGCAGCTGATGCAGTTCCTGCAAAAGGATTATTTCTCTTTAAAGTTAATTATTAAAATGATATCACTTAAAAATAAAATAGTCCTGATAACTGGTGGATCGAGAGGAATTGGAAAAGCTTGTGTGGAGCTTTTTATTCAAGCTGGAGCCACTGTTGCATTTACATACTTTACTAAAGAAGAGAAAGCGAATGAAATGGTATCGGGTCATAGAAATCATTCGAAAATAAAATCATATAAAGTTAATATTTCCAATCCTGAGGAAATTGAAGAAACCATAAAACAAGTAATAGCTGATTTTGGAAATATTCATGTACTTGTTAATAATGCCGGAATCTGGAAAGAATCCGCAATTGAAAAAATGAGCTTAGAACAATGGAATGAAACGTTAAGCATAAATTTAACAAGTGCTTACTTATTTGTTAAATTTGTTGTTCCTCAAATGAAAATCAATAAATATGGAAGAATAGTAAATGTTGCGTCAACAGCAGGGCAAAGAGGTGAAGCTTTTCATTCACACTATGCGGCTTCAAAGGGAGGAATGATTTCATTCACCAAATCTCTTGCTTCAGAACTTGGTAGATTTAATATTACGGTAAACTCCGTAGCACCGGGTTGGGTTTATACTGATATGACAAAAGAACCATTGGAGGACAAGGCTTGTTTTGAGAAAGTGATAGGTGATATACCATTGAAAAAAATTGCACTGCCTGAAGAAATTGCCGGTCCGGTTCTGTTTTTAGCCTCTGATCTGGCATCTCATATCAATGGTGAAATATTAAATGTAAATGGCGGCTCGGTATTATGCGGATAAGTATAGCGGGACAAAATGGATTCAAATTTTTTAGCTGAATTACATCCGAAAATTGTTCATTTTCCAATTGCTCTTTTATCTACTTATGCAGTGCTTGAGATCCTGGGAATACTTTTAAAGAAAGAATATATTAACAAATGTGCTTTGCTACTTTTTTGTTTGGGTGTGGTTGCTTCTTTTTTTGCCGTCCTCTCAGGCAACGATGCTTTTTCTGCATTTCAGTTTTGGACTAAAGAAAGCACAGCTGTTTTAAATGAACATCAAAAATATGCCACTTTTTTGTTGTGGTTTTCGTTAATTGTTTGTGTGCTAAGATTCTTTTTGACTTTAAAGAAAAAATTTAATGGATACAAAAAGTTCATGTTTCTGATTTTTTCACTGATTATTTTATTTCTTGTCTATCAAACGGGTGAGCACGGAGGTAAATTAGTTTCTAAATTTGGTATAGGAACTGAAACAAATCTTGGAAAATCGACGAACAATAATAAATGAGAATTTTCGAACCTGTTAAATACTTAATAATAATACTTGTTGTTTCATGCTCAGTTCTTTTTGCAGGAGACCCACCTGCAAATAAAGCTGTTGGAGTTTTTCTAACTGCCGGTGTTGGTCCGAGGCTGCCGATCGGGAATTTTGCCAGTACTACCGATCTTGGTTATGGAATCAATGTTGATGTTTCATATACTGATAGCGACCATTTGCCATTTTTTATTTTTGCCCGTCTCGGATTTGAACAATATCCTGGCTCACAGGACTATTATTTAAGTACAGATTATTCCAATTTTTCAACCATGGTCATACCTGCAAGTTTAGGGATACGTTACTATTTCAGTCCTTTAGTTGAGAGTATTGTTTTGTTAATGCCGGTGCTTGAAGCGTCAGCATGTTTAACTTACATGCAGAAACTGCATGAATTTAAAGCGGGAACTGGCAGAAACAATTTTAGAGAAGAAGTAATTAAGCTGGGTGCCAGCGCGGGAGTGGGAATTTCAATGTTTATATTGGAAATATTAGCAAACTACAATTACTTTGAATCAAATCAGTACATCTCTTTTAATCTTAATATAAGACTACCTTTATTCGTTAATTTATAGGGAGTTAAAAATGAATTATAAAAATCTACTATGTGAAATAAAAGAAAAGACTGCAATTGTTACGGTTAACAGACCAGACAAGTTGAACGCATTAAATGCAGAGACTATTGATGAGCTCGAAACTGTATTTACAGAGTTAGGTAGTAATGATAAAGTTTTTGTTGTTGTATTAACCGGTAGCGGCGAAAAAGCATTTGTTGCCGGCGCAGATATATCTGAATTAAATAAGCTTGATGTTCTAAGTGCTAAGCAGTTTTCTGAACGCGGCAACTCCGTTTTTAGTCTAATTGAAAACTTAGATAAACCCGTGATTGCAGCTGTGAATGGTTTTGCGCTTGGTGGGGGATGCGAACTGGCACTTGCCTGTCAAATTCGTGTTGCGGGTGAAAACGCAAAATTTGGTCAACCGGAAGTTAATCTGGGTTTAATTCCCGGGTATGGAGGAACTCAACGATTAGCCCGTGCAGTAAACTCTGCAAGAGCATTGGAATATATTTTAACAGGCGAAATGATTAATGCCGAAGAAGCCTTCCGGATTGGTTTGGTAAACCGTGTTTTTCCACAGCCGGAACTTATGAACAAAACTTTGGAGCTTGCTGGTAAAATTGCCAGTAAAGGTCAGCAGGCAGTTAGACTAGCGTTAAAAGCCGTACGGGCAACACATCAGATGGCGCTGGCACAAGGTTTAAAATATGAAGCAAGCTTGTTTGCACTCACCTGTGGAACAGAAGATTTCAAAGAGGGAACAACTGCGTTTCTGGAAAAAAGAAAGCCTGATTTCAAAAATAAATAATATGATACGCAAATTTTAAATTACCAATTAGAGAATTGAAAAGTTTCCAGCAGACAATTCTGTGGCTTTTGTTTATCGCCGCACTAATTTTGCTCACTGCCAACATTTTAATCGAAATAGCTATGAAGAAAAATAAAAGCAGGGAGGAATTTTCTGTAAATTCGAAAGATCTTCAGACCCGTTTTGAATCAACTTTAAATAGTTTCGGATTAGAAACTGCATGGATTGAGAAGAAAACAATAAAAGATGGAAAGTCAGATAGAACTCATCCTTCGTATAAAATAACATTACCAAATGATTTATCAATTCCTGAAGTATTGTTAGAAATTTACGGTGAGTTTGGAAAAGATAGTCTCGTTATAGAATCAGAAGAGAAAAGTGCAGGCGGAAAATCATTTTTAACTTTAAAAGAAAATAATCTAACACGATTAACAGCAGAATTTAATTACGGCAAAAATGTTAAAAGAGAAAGAGGTGATTTAGCATTTATTATAAGAAATATCGAATTGGATAATATTGATGATTCGTTGTTAGTTGAAACCGCTGATAAATTTAATGTAATGTTTACGCCTTCAGAAGAAAATCTTAGTTACCTTCCGTATATAGTTGAAAATAGAAAGAGCTATTCTGTAATTATCGGTGATGAAATCAGTGAATCAAACTATAAGCTGGATGCCTCGTACTCATTGTTGAGAATATCCAATGTAATAAAAGCGCTGTCGGTTGATTTTGCAAATGCATCTTTTTTTATAATTGATGAAAATTTTGATTTTTATAATTCGGATAAGTTCAAATATTTCAATACAGAACTTGAAAAACGGGGTATAAATTTATATAAGCTTTCAGATTTTATTTTATTTGATAATAAGGGGAGTATATCTGAAAACTTTAATAGATTAGTAAAAGACTTACGTAAAGGAGAACTAAAAATTCTTGTTTTATCGAAGAATGATTATTTACAACTTAAGCCGGAAATTTCTTTATATAAAAAAGCAGGTGTGCGGATAATTAATATATCTGAAATTTAATTATATATTTAACCCGAATAAATTTGGTCATAATTTACGACTGCTACTTCACTAAAACTTAGACTATTTATTTGTTCTAATATCTTTTTTTCATCTCCGCAAAGCACAATTAATGCTGAATCCGGTACTATGCTTTTAGCTGCCACTGTGTTTACATCTTCAATTTCTACATTTAAAATTTTAGATAAAAATGTTTCGAAGTAATCATCAGCCAGATTATGAATGATTTTGCTGCTAAAGTTAGAGGCAGTTTGCGAATAAGTTTCAAAATTTAAAGGAAAGCGTCGTGAGATTGATGATTTTGCAAAAGCTAATTCTTCTTCAGTAATTCCTTCGCGTACTTTTGTAAGCTCATTTAATATTTCATCAGTTGCGCCAAGCGTGTTTTCAGTGTTCACGGACGTTGAAACGGAAAAATAAGCATCATTCTTGAGATAGTTAAACCTCGAGCTGATTCCGTAGGTATAGCCATGCTTTTCTCTTAAGTTTAAATTCAAACGACTGGAGAACTGTCCGCCCAATATCAGATTTAATAACTGTTTCTGAAAATAGTCTTTATCGTTCCTAATTTCAGAAAGATGTCCGATACGTATCTCAGTTTGAACAGCATCCTGCTTATGTATCACGCAAATCTTAGGATCCTTTTTTCTTCCCGTAGGAAATTCCATTGAAAAATTATTGCCCTTAATCCAATCTTGAAAAGTGCTTTCTATCCGGGAGATTAATTTCTCATCTTCAAAGTTACCTACGGCTACAATCGAAGTATTCTGTGGATTGAAAAAACTCTTATAAAATTCTTTGACGTCCGAAATCTCTATCCCATTTAAAGCATCGTTAATGCCAATTACCGGAAATGCGTATGGATTTTGTTTGCCAAACAGGAAAAATTCAAAAGCACTGTTTGCTATATAGTCCGGCTCATCTTTTAACTGTTCAATTCTCGTCTGAACTTTTCTTTTTTCGCGCAGAAAATCATTTTCCTTAAAGTGCGGTGATAGAATTACCGATGATAATAAATTTAGTGCTGTATTAAAATTTTCCGAGAGTGTCTGCAACGATAAAATTGTAATATCGGAATCTGAGTGAACACTGAAATGTGCTCCCAGATAATCAAATTCATCTGAAAGTTGAAGAGCATCTAACTCCCCGGCACCTTCGTCTATGCACATAGCAGTTAAATTGGAAAGGCCGTATTTAGATTTTGGATCAAATTTGCTTCCACTGTTAATGATGAAATTAATTCTGGCAATCGGTAAGTCTGTTTTTTTTACCAGGTAAATTTCCGCACCATTTTTTAAGGAATGTTTTATGTGTCCCGGCAGCGAAAATTTTATCTCATTTCCTGTTGCGGGCCTTTTATCTCTTCTAACTTCCATTTTTACCCTTTGGAACAATACTTAGTTCGACACAATTAGCCTTGAGATATTTTGCTGCAGCATGTTCAACATCATTTTCATTTATGGAATTATATCTTTCCAGGTCAAACATAAAGGAATTAGGCTTACCAAAATAAAAGTTATAAAGGTTTAAATGATCAGCCAGTGTATCCAAATTTTGTAATGAATAAATGAAACTCGATTTAATTCCATTCTTTGATTTTTGTAATTCCCTTTTTGTAATCCCATTATTTATGATTGATTCAATCTCTGCCTCAATAGCATTATTTATCTGCTCTAAAGATTTTCCTGGTTTTGCAGTGGCAACAATCATAAAATGACCTGCATACCTGCCGGAGAATTGCATAGCATAAATATCCTGAGCGATCTCAAGTTCGAAGACTAATTTTTTATACAAGCGCGAATTTTTCGATCCTGCCAGAATATCAGATAAAATATCGAGTGAAGAATCATCTTCTTGAAAAGCTCTAACAGTATGCCAGGCCAAATACAATCTTTCGAGCTGGACGTTATCATGATGTGTTATTTTTTTCGAAGATTTCAGCTTTCCCTCTGCAGTAGAAATATGTTTTACTTTTGAATTAGATTGAATTGATTCGAAGTATTTTGCAATTAAATTTTTTGCAGTGTTTAAATCGAAATCACCTGCAACAACCAACGAAGCATTATTGGGAGAATAATATTTGCGGAAAAAATTTTTTACATCTTCAAGGTTGTAGTTTTTTATATCATTCAAATAACCGATGGTAGACCAGCTGTACGGATGTCCTTCCGGATACAAATTAGATATAAGTATTTCCCATGCTAAGCCGTAAGGTTGGTTATCATATCTTTCCAGCCTTTCATTATAAACCACATTTTTTTGGTTATCCAGCTTATCCTGATCCAGTGAATTTAGTAAAAAACCCATTCTATCAGATTCTAACCAAAGCGCTAATTCAAGCTCATTGGATGGCAATTTTTCGAAATAATTTGTCCGGTCAAAACTTGTCGAACCATTTAAAGTGCCTCCGGCTTCCTGTATTAATTTAAAGTGCATTTCTTTAGGAACATGCTCAGAGCCCTGAAACATCATATGTTCAAACAGGTGAGCCAAGCCGGTTTTGCCTTTTTCTTCTTGTGCAGAACCAACCTTATACCACAAGTTTACGGCAACCAGCGGGAACGAATTATTTTTGTGTAAAATAACCTCAAGTCCATTTGGCAAAGAGTACTTTTCACACTTTATATCAAGCAGAAGCATTTTACTTTTTATGGAATTTAGTAGAAGTAAGAAACATTTATCGCTCAAATATAATGAATTAGTAATATTAGGGTTTTTATAAATAGACTGCTTAATCTTGAATTTTTTGTAAAGATAAAAACCTCATTTTTGAGCTATTTATTATTAAAATACTATTAATTTTTATATTTCTTTAATACCTACTTGAATTCATTCTATATATGAAGAATATTTGCTAAGGACAAAATAAAAATTATTGTCCATGGGCGAAAAACTAATGAGCAAAATGAAAACTCAATCAATTCACTTCTTAACAAATTCATAATAAAAACTAAAGGAGAGGATACATGAACATTCCTTACAAATTCATTGTTACGTTCATTCTTCTGCTTTCATTCACTGCTTTTGCGGAGACCTATACGATCTCTGGTAAAGTTGTAGATGGAAGTACCGGAGAAGCACTGATAGGTGCAAATGTTTACCTGCTTGGTACAACATGGGGTGCCGCATCAGATGCAAATGGAAACTATAATATTGTTGCCGAGCAGGGTTCTTATGTAATAACATGCAGTTACATAGGATATGAAACCGTAGAGCAGGAGATTGATTTGATGGGAGATTTAACTCTTAACTTTACTCTTAAGGAGTACCAGTTCACACTCTCGGTAACTGTTATTTCTGATAGAGCAAAGGATAGAGAAACCCCTGTTGCTTTTACTGACATAAGTAAAAGAGATATTGAATTCAATCTTGGCTCCAGAGATATCCCTCTCGTTATGAACACAGCACCCTCTGTCTTTGCAACAGCAAATGGTGGCGGTGCCGG
>Ga0209536_100004451_pt1 | contig 22123 bp, 26 predicted proteins | sample DeeMarSeWOR28_12_FD_187461 | JGI IMG/M metagenome (GOLD analysis project Ga0209536, IMG submission 187461) | Marine sediment microbial communities from White Oak River estuary, North Carolina - WOR-2-8_12 (SPAdes) (version 2) | ecosystem: Environmental > Aquatic > Marine > Intertidal zone >... | reverse complement strand
TGCGTATGCCTATCTGATTCTGCTTTTCACGTTTATTATCCTGCGTGGTAAACCCTATTACACACTTGGCATCTACCCGGTCTTGTTTGTAGCCGGAGCTGTCGCTATTGAATATTTCAGCGCCACCAGATTGAAATTCCTCAAATTTCTTCCGGTTCCACTCATGTTAATTCTCCTCATTCCCATATTGCCCTTCAGCCTTCCGATTCTCCAACCTGAAGCAATGGCAGTATATGGGGAGACGTCAAGAAATTTTGGGCTGGCAGGCGCTCTCCGCTGGGAAGACGGGCAGATCCACCACCTGCCGCAGGACTACGCAGATATGATCGGCTGGGAAGAAATGGCTGGTATCGTAATAAATACTTATCTAAACCTCCCGGCTGATGAACAGCAGAATACCACAATTTATGCCGAAAATTACGGAGAGGCTGGTGCCGTTAAGTATTTTGGCAAGCCGTATGGCCTCCCCGAGCCGGTAAGTTTTAACGAAAGTTTTCTATTCTGGGCGCCGGACAGTTTAAACCTTACCACCCTGATCTATGTAAACAATGATACCGCGGATATAGCATATTTTTTCCAAGAGATTAAACTGATGGGCCGGCTTACCAATCCTTATGCACGTGAGCGCGGCATCCCGGTATATCTTTGCCGCCAACCCGGAAATAATTTTGAACAATTCTACCGGCAGAAGGTTCGCGAATTAAGATCGGTATATGAATAAAACAAGCCAGTATTATAGTCCCCGGTCAATCTGATAAAAACATAGCGGTAATCCAGACCCTATATTGTAATATGGTGCATAAATCCTTAAGCTAGAGTATCGTAAGTTTGTATCATATGATGCAGATCCTCTGACCGTAACAGGAACTTATACACTTAACTTTTGTCTCCGGAGAGATGGATAAAGTATACACCCCGGCTGAAGAAATTGCCAACAGTATAACACACGGGATAGGGATGATCCTGAGCATCATTGGCATGATCATCTTGATCATTCTGGCCTCGCTGAAAGGTGATGCCTGGCATATCGTAAGTTTTTCGATTTTTGGTGGCTGTATGATGTTGTTATACCTTGCTTCGACACTGTACCACAGTATTCCGGATCCGGATACCAAACGCCTGTTTAAGATCATCGATCATTCGGCGATCTATCTGTTAATTGCCGGGACCTATACCCCCTACCTGCTGTTAAATCTCAGAGGGGCATGGGGATGGACACTATTCGGCATTATCTGGACTCTGGCCCTGAGTGGGATCTTGTTGAAATCCTACTATATCGGTCGATTTCGAAAAACTTCGGTTATGCTGTACATAGCCATGGGATGGCTCTGTGTCATAGTCTTTGATCAACTTATTGAGAAATTGGATAACCTGAGTTTAGTATTACTCATTTCAGGCGGAATTGCCTATACATCAGGTGTCATTTTTTATGCCTGGAAAAAACTGCCGTTTAATCATGCGATCTGGCATATGTTTGTTCTTACCGGCAGTATTTGTCATTATTTTTCGGTACTATCAATTCTCGGGTGATCGGTAGCATCGTACAAAAATTAATATCCTGGTTATTATTTGGCTTGTGATAATCCGGCGACCCGGGTATATTATTCATGTATCCAGTTCAAAATAACGGTTTGTTAAATGCATAACGGCTCTAATACAACTACCAGAATTATTCTTGTCTTGTTTTTGATATTGGTTTTTGCAGGTTGCGAAAATCAGGTTTCCGAATCACAAACAATTTCCAACCTGATCATGCTTACGGCTTCCGATAACGCCGGATGTATCGCGGACAGCATCAGTGTTTTAAGCATTGATTCGACTCTGGCTGATTGGCAATACCAGAATGATTCACTCCTGTTCCGACTAAAATACACGGCAAATTGCTGTTCAAAATTCAAAGACAGCGTTGCCGTAATGCTGCCCACCGCCATTGCCATCAACCTGATCGATACTACGGATCAGTTATGTCGCTGCAACTGCACACATCAGAGTGCCTTTGTCTTTTATGGACCGGATCTGAACAATATTCGATTATCATGCGCGTATAAAGAAATAAATAAACCATATATACAGATTCTTGATACTGTCCTGGTCTTAAACGGGACCGATTGAGATATTCTTATCAGATAAGTCGAACTTGTACTGACCACCGGTTAATTTTAAATATTTTTTCGGCACAATCGCCTGAATGGACTAAACATGCTGGATCAATCAGAAAAACATATTGCGCATTTACTGGCCGAACATCATCATTACCCGTATGGTAACGAAGTCTATCTGAATATTTTTCGTCATTTTAGTCATTTTCCTTTAAAATTAAAATACATCACAACAGATCTACAGGGTGAAACAATTACCTATCTGGCATTGGTTGTCTATGAATGTCTCAATCATAGGGCTACAAATTTTCTGGATCTGTATGAGACCGTACTTCAAAAATTCAAGAGAATTGCCTCTGATCATTTACCACAGGACATTACAGTAGAAACATTTCTCGGCTGTATTTTATTTTATTATCATTCAACCAATATTCGAACCGCACTTATGACCATGGATGTTAATCCGATTCTTCCACCTGAAGATATATACGAATACGAATTAAAGAAGCGTACAATCCTGATACATGTGGTCTGACCAGCCGGTGGATCTTAACATCCGGCAAAATGTATTGTCAGGTTATTTAATATAATTGACTGCTGAGACTCTTACAGGAGGAGGTATGGCTTATAAAATCCGACGTATTGATTATTATAACACGAAGGTCAAGGACGAACCAGGTGCTGCATATGAATTACTATCACTCATGGCCCAGCTGGGCATAAACCTGCTGGCGTTCACGGCAATTCCAGTGGGGAATCAATCCGCGCAGCTGACACTGTTTCCGGACGAGCATCTTGACCTGGAGGCTAAAGCCAAAACAGCAGGCTTAAATCTGGACGGCCCCCATCCGGCGATTCTCGTTCGGGGTGATGATGAGCTGGGCGCACTTACACAGATCCATGAAAAATTATATCGCGCCGGGATCAATATCTTTGCCTCGAACGGTATAACGGATGGATCGGGCAGTTATTGTTATCTGGTTTATATCCGTCCGGAGGATTACCAAAGAGCCGCTGAGGTCCTGGATATTTCATAAAGTATCAATGAGATTGGCTATATTCAATTATTTTACGGGCAGTGGATATTTATTCCGATCCTGCTGCTATTAAAAAAGAGGAATATTTTATGGACAGACACATTGTTGTAGTAGCTGCCTTACATATCGGTCTGAGTATAGTGGGCTTCTTTTTTATGCTGCTGGCCTACGCGGTAATATTCGGTTCAAGCAGGTATTACCATATTGATCAGGAAGGCATAATGATCCTTTCAATCGCGCTCCCCTTCATTGCCGGCTATGTGATCCTGAATTTTCTGGGATCGATCATCGGAGGCATCGGCCTGCTGTTACATAAAAATTGGGCGAGGATATTGATCCTGATCATTTCTGCCATGGACCTGATCAGTGTTCCGTTTGGTACCGCCGTTGCGATCTATACCTTCTGGGTCCTGCTTCAACCGGAGACCAATGCACTTTTCACGGCTCAGAATGATTCGTAATGCTCAGGATCTCCTCTTATCGCCGGGAGTCCTGACCGTTTTGATTTTACATTTTTTCTGAAACTGTTTTATATTGCCGCCTGTACGGTTTAAACCACAAAAAAATTAACGGGAAACATATTTATGCCTGTTTATCATTTCAAACCGTTAACACCCGAGATCTGGCCGGATTTTGAACAGCTATTCGGACCCAGAGGTGCCTATGGCGGATGCTGGTGTATGTGGTGGCGGTTGTCCAGAAAAGAATTTGAACAGAATCAGGGAGATTCAAATAAACTGGCTATGAAATCATTAGTCGACAGCAGGAAAATCCCCGGCATTATTCTTTACAGAGATGATCAACCGGCTGCCTGGTGTTCAGTTGCACCCCGCGAAGACTATGCGGCCCTGGAGCGATCCCGTCTGTTGAAACGGCGCAATGATCATTCCACATGGGCAATTGTCTGTATGTTCGTAGACCGGAGATACCGGCACCAGGGACTGGGCCGGCAGCTCATCAATGCTGCGCTCGATTATGTCAAACAAAGGGGGGGTAAAAGGATCGAGGCTTATCCCACTATACCGAAAAGTAAAAATATCCCACCGGTTTCAAGTTTTATGGGCTTTCCGGCACTATTTGCCGGCGCTGGTTTCAATGAGGTTGCAAAGGTATCTCCAAGCCGTATGATCATGGAGTATATTTTCGATTAGATTCAGGCAGCTTCATGGCAACATTTTTTATCCGATAATGCGCATCCGAATCAAATTTGGTTCATATTTTGCAAACTTATAACAGGACAAACTAATCCGAAACATAAATTATGAACAGATCCTCGACGGCTATGCCATCCGATACAACAAAACCCCAGGCTTCATTGATCATCGCTTTTTATAACAATCCTGATATCCTGGATCTTACTCTTGCTGGCCTGAGGCGACAAACCACCAGGGATTTTGAGATTATTATTGCCGATGACGGATCAGAGGAACGGGTTACTGATTATTTGAAGCGGCTTATATCCAGATCCGACTTTATCTTGAAGCATGTATGGCAGGAAGATCAGGGCTTTCGTAAAAACCGCATCCTGAATAAGGCTGTTTTAAATGCCGATTCAGAATATCTGATCTTTATTGACGGGGACTGTATTCCGCATCGTGAATTTATCCAGGAGCACCTCAGCAATCGCAGACCTGGCTTTTGTCTTACGGGTCGTCGCGTCAATCTATCTGAAAATATCCTGCGACGCCTTTCCCCGGAACTGATTGAGCGGGGATATCTCGAAACGCTTTGGCCCTGCCTGGTATTTGACAGTCTTTTTGGTTCATCCCGCGATGTTGAAAAGGGACTTTACATCCGCTCCGTCTTGCTTCGAAGGATGCTGAATCATAAACAGCGCGGAATTCTGGGATGTAATTTTTCCTTGTATAAATCAGATCTCCTGGCGATTAACGGTTTTGACGAAAGGTATCAACGGCCATCGATCGGTGAGGACAGCGATGTGGAGTTCCGGTTGGGGCTGAGTGGTATCCGGGTGAAATCACTAAACCACATGGCCGTGCAGTATCACCTGTATCACAAACCGTCCGAAAGACCGCAGGAAAACCTCGATTTGTTCAGCGTGGTCAGAGCGGAGAGAAAGGCATACACCCCATACGGTATTATGCAGGAAGATGGTAAAAACCGCAAAAAATAATTTTAGTTTGCATATGCCAAAAAAATAGTAATCTGATGATTATTAAATCCGGAAAATCATACGGTAACATGAAGCATATTGTATTTTTTTGTGAAGGCCAGTTGGGTGACCTTTTGATCCTGACCCCGGCGATACGGGCAGTCAAGGAAACTTATCCGTCTAGCCGGATCACTACGATTATCCTGCAAAGGCGAAGATACGATGGATCAGATTCCCGGAAAACCATATGGTATTCCGCAGCAGACTGCGGGACCAGCAGTGTAATGTCCGGAAATCCAAATGTGGACCAGGTAATCGAAATCGATCGGTTTTTCTTGCGCTCGCTTACGGGATGGAACCGGCTGAAAGCTGAATTGAAAATCATTTTGCATTTACATCGTCTGAAGCCGGATGTTATCCTTTGCACTTTTCCGGAGGACAGATTTGTTATCTGGGGATATTTTTCCGGTGCTGGTGTCCGTATCGGAGAGGCGCGCCAAAAACTTTCCTGGTTGCTGACCCACAAACCCGATATCAGCAAGGAAGAACTGGGCGTCAGGGATTATTACCTCGGTCTTGTCGCCTCGATCGGCGCCAGAACGGATAACATCGGAACAGAGTTTTTGGTCTCTGTCGAGGCCCTCGCATGGGCAGATAAAAAGATCAGCATGTTGCCTGAAAATAGCACAGGCGGTCTGGTTGCTGTACATCCCGGGGCAAGTGGCCCTTACAAGGTCTGGCCGCCTGAATACTATGCTCGTTTGATCGATCACCTGCAAAAGGATTTTGGATTCCGGGTATTGTTATGCGGGACGGAATTTGACCGGGAGATCATCGAAGCTGTTGAAGCCCAACTTGAGTCCAGGATATTCCGCATAAAATTTGATCAGGATATTTCAAAACTTGCAGCCATAATTGCCCGCTGCAGGCTTTGTATTACCAATGATTCCGGACCACGACACCTGGCCGTTGCCGTTGGAACACCATCAATGGCGTTCATGATGAAGGATCAGGACCGGCAATGGAAAATTTATGACGATCCGGCCAATAGTGTTGTACTGGCGGGTGATGAGGATTGCCCTGTGTGCAACAACGGGCCTTGTAAAAACATCATTCCTGATGGTTATCATTTTGGTTCCTACTGTCTTCGATCTGTCACGGTCGAGAGAGCCATCAATCAGGCAAAAATATTTTTGAATATCTGAGCGGGATCGGTGTAATTACAGCAGTGCAAAATCCGGGAGACAATATGGAACGTGCATCACTGCCTTCATCATATTTCAATGCGCCATGGGGTGTATTGCTCAGTGTTATGACCTTGTTCGGTGCCGTTATTCTGCTCGGCTTGCCCGCGTATACCCTTTATACCGATAAAGTTCCTTCGGGTGGACCATCATGGCTTTTTTACGGTCTTCCGTTTATGCTTTTACTGGCTTACTTCTTTACCGTTCGCGGATACGAGATTGGGGGAGACGAACTGCGCATTATGCGGCCAGGCTGGCAAAAGATTTTTTCTCTCCGGAATTTGCAGTCGGTAGATTTTGTACCCCGCGCCATGAGATACTCCATTCGGACTTTTGGCAATGGTGGATTATTTTCATTTGTAGGTAATTATCGCAATGATCTGCTCGGACCATACAAAGCCTACGCTACCCATTTTCATAAAACGGTCGTATTGAAATTTCCCGAGCGCACGATTGTGGTCACACCGGATGAACCTGAAAAATTTCGTGATATTCTATTGCAATTTGTCCATCAAAACAATGAACCAGATATTTACCATACACATGGTGAAAAATAATGGTAAAACATATTCAGCTTCTTGCGGCGCTTCAGATTGGTCTCAGTATCCTGGGTATTTTTATCGGTTTACTGATCCTCGGCGTTTTTTTCAGTGCCGGAATTCTGAGTCATGATGAAGAGGCCATTTTCATATTGACCATTTTAAGCGGATTTATTGTACTTCTGTTTTTCGTTACCGGCATTCTCGGTATAATCGGCGGGATCGGTCTGTTTAAATACCAGAACTGGGCCCGCATCCTGATCCTGATCATATCAGCGATCGATCTGCTCAATTTTCCAATCGGTACTGCCCTGGCTATTTATTCTTTTATCGTTCTCGTTGACACGGATGTGGTGAAAACCTTCCAGGGAGACGGGGTTCAGTAAATTAATAAACGGGTGTAATTCACTTATTCTTTCCTGTCATCCTCGCTCCGTTACCTGAGCTTTAATCTTTAGTATTTCACATTTTGCCATTACTTTCTTATATTTTCAGCATGATGGATAAAATAACATATATCCGGCGTACAATTTTGTATGTATCGATCTGAACAGGATACCAAAAGTGTCTAAAATAATCAGAGATATGCAGGCTGTAGCCGACAATTCATTCGGATTGATTGTGGTAGGCGGTGGCATTTATGGAGCGATGATTGCACTCTCGGCTGCCCGGAGAGGTGTTTCAGCACTTGTATTGGAGCAGAACGATTTTTCATCTGGTACAAGTTTTAACAGCCTAAAGAGGATTCACAGCGGTCTGCCCTATTTGCAGCGCCTTAATCTAAAACTTTATTTTCAGTACGTCCGCGAGCGTCGATGGTATTTACGCACTCTGCCCCATCTGGTTCACCCTTTGCCTGTGCTGATGCCGCTGTATAACAGAGGTTTGAAACGGAAGTCATTATTAAGAATAGCTTTAGCACTGGACAAAATGTTATCCTCCAAACGTAATACGGGGATTGATCCGCAACAATATCTGCCATTTGGGAAAATAATCGATCGAGAAGAAACCGTAAATATTTTCCAGACTGTTGAACAGAAAGCCCTTAAAGGCTCAGCTTTGTGGTATGATGCCATTATGCCGGATCCCCAACTTCTGTTGTTGAGCATTTTAAAACAGGCCTGCGCATTGGGATCGACTGCGCTGAATTACTGTCAGGTCAATAAACTTATTATCGGGGAAAACCAGGTTGCGGGCGTAAGCGCTATCGACCAGATAAGTTCACGTAAATTTGAGTTCTTTGCGCCAATCGTAGTTAATGCTACCGGTTCCTGGGTGCGTGAATTATCAGGTCTGTTTGATGCGGAATATGCTGATCTATTTAAATATGCAGTAGCCTGGAATATACTGTTCAAGAGGGATGGATTGTCTTCACATGCGCTTGCGATCACACCCCGCAAAAGGAAAGCACAAACTTATTTTTTACACAGCTGGAACAATAAATTATTCGCCGGTACTGGATATGCACCACGAAATGAATTTTCGGAAGATCCACATCCAACTGAAGAAGAGCTAAATATATTTATAAATGATCTTAACCTTGCATTGCCGGAGATAAACCTATCCGTGGCAGATATCGACCATATATATGCCGGATTAGTGCCCGTGAAAAAAGATGGGAAGACAGAAATAGTCAATACCAGCAGGTTCTTTGATCATTCCCGCTATGGCGGGCCATCCGGATTATACAGTATCACGGGGGTAAGGTATGCGGCGGCAAGACGCCTGTCTGAACACCTCATGGACAGATTATTTCCCGGCTTAAAGAAGTTGTCCATTACCGAGCTTGTTTTTGATGACAGGAAAAATCATAGATTCACGGGAGCGGAATTTTTCCAGGATCCGGTATCAAATATACAGGCACATGCCGGATTTCTGAAATCTGTCATCGATAATGAAGCCGTCATTCATCTTGATGATCTGATTCTGAGGAGAACTAATATCGGAGATAATCCGGCCACCGCACTCCGGGTTGCACCTCAGGTTGCTGATTTATTCGGATGGGACGATCAGCGTAAAACTTCGGAGATAGAGCGGTTGCGGCAACATTTCCGTTATCATCGCTCAACCTGACCTCCGTTAGTCAAAGCTGAACTTGATTTTCCAGAACTGTAGCATTCCAATTTCGAAATGCAATCTGTACAAGCGGTAAATACAAATCAGAAGGATAACCATGGCTAAACATATTCAGCGCCCGACACGTGTAAAATCTGTGGGGAATAAAGAAAAAATTATCGATGAGTTTATCGGCAGGGTAAATTCCGGCACCAGTGATCTTAGTATTGCCAGGATGAAAAGTCCGCCCGGATGGACAGAGCCTCCGCAAACACCCGAATTCGATGAATATACGCTTGTACTCAAGGGATCTCTCCATGTGGTCACCAAGGACGATCATTTTGTGGTGAATGCCGATGAGGTGTTTATCGCTGAAGCCGGCGAGACAGTAGAGTATAGTACGCCCGATGAACCCGGAGCTGAATATGTCGCCATTTGCCTGCCGGCCTTTTCACCTGATACCGTAAACCGCCATGATGGATAGGTGTGTTTCTGATGTTTAAATTATCTATTCACTCGTTATTCAGGAACTGTTTTCAAATTTTTACAAGTAAGCGATTAATAATCTATACCTTAGACATGGGACTCAGAATTATATGCCAGAAATAATAAAAACACTATTTTTAATCCTGATCACTGGTCAGGTCGTTTTTGCCCAGACCGAAAGGCCTCCTTTATCGACCGACCGTCCGGATCAGACCGAAGCACCTGTATTGGTACCCGTCAAATATTTCCAGATTGAAACTGGCTTTGTATTTGAAACAGGAAAAACCGCAGAGGTCCAAGGTGATACATATACAGATTCCTACAACCTGGGCACTTCGCTTCTTCGTTACGGCCTCTCCAAAAAGGTCGAATTACGCCTGGGAGCCGGGTTTACATTACAAAAGATTCAGGAGGGAAAAGTTATCAGCGAAGAATCGGGCCTGGCAAATGTGCTGCTGGCCTCCAAAATATCTCTGGCCGAAGAAGAAGGATTTATACCACAAAGTGCCCTGCTATTGAATCTATTTTTACCTATCGGAAATAAAAGTTTCTTTTCTGATAATCTCGTGCCGGGATTTGTCTTCGCAACAGGATACACACTTACGCAATGGCTTGGCATGTCCTCAAATCTGGGAATGCGCTTCTTCGAGAATGATGACCAGATTTTCCGCTACAGCCTGGTTTTCGGTTTTGATGTCATTCCTAAGATCGGGATCTTTCTGGAGACATTTGGCCGTATATCGGGAAAAGATAAACCGGTGCATATGGCAGACCTTGGCATGACCTATCGTATTCTGCCCAATCTGCAACTTGATACTTCATATGGCCTTGCTTTGAATGACGTCGAACTTGACCAGTTTTTTAATTTTGGTGCAAGTATACGGTTTCCACGATGAACTGAATAAATGTTTATGTCACTTATTGCATAATCTCCCGGGATGAATACACTCGAAGTAATGGTCATTGCATTCGGACTCGCAATGGATGCTTTTGCGGTTTCACTGGCTTCCGGTGCTTCAAACCGCCTCACCAGTAAACGATCTGTATTCAGGCTCTCGTTCCATTTCGGCCTTTTCCAGTTTATGATGCCGGTTATCGGCTGGTTCCTGGGATATACGATCGCTCCCCTTTTTCAAACCTTCGATCACTGGATCGCATCAGGATTGCTTCTTTTTGTCGGTTTCAGGATGATTCGCACGGCATTCGGCGGAATGCGGGAAACGTATCAGCAAGATCCCTCCAAAGGGCTAAATCTGGTACTCCTCTCCGTTGCAACCAGTATCGATGCACTCGCTATTGGGCTCAGTCTGGCGATGCTCGATATAGAAATCTGGTATCCAAGCATCATCATCGGCATTGTGACCGGGATATTGTCCGTTATCGGCATCAAACTCGGCAAAAAACTCGGGGATGTTTTTGGTCAGAAAATGGAATTTATCGGTGGCCTGATCCTGATCTTTATCGGGTTGAATATTTTGTTGGAAAATATTTTATAATAGATCTCTGAATAAATTCAATTCTGACCCTTTTTGTCCCTAAGGCAATAAACTTAAGTCATTTTTCAGCAGTTTCCGAAAACTTTTTTCTTTACCAGACAATGATTTTGCCGAATATGATATATCAGGTATCATAAGGAATAATATAGGATGAGTGAAGCTGTTGAAATTCGGCCGGCTGTTTTGGAAGATTGTGGATCAATCGGTATTCTCGCACATAATCTGGGGTATCCTTCCACTATCGAGACTGTGAAGAAGAGACTTTCACAAATAATTCAAAATAATGAACATCAGGTCTTTGTGGCCGGTGAAATTGGTGGTATGCTCGTCGGTTTTATTCACATCTATCAAAATTTCCATATTGAGACTGATACATCTGCTGAGATCGGTGCCCTTGTCGTTTCCCCGGAACACCGTCGTCTTGGGATCGGACGACGTCTTTTTAACCAGGCAATCGAGTGGTCAACCGATCGGAATCTGCGTATCATCCGATGCCGTAATCACGCACCCGATGCAGAATCATTCGCATTTTTCAACAATATGAATTTCAGACAGCTCAATCCGCAGATCGTGTTTGTCTATCACCTGCCCACCTGATTAAATTAGCATCATATTTTTTCACAGCCTATATTATTAACGGCAAAATTCAAAAATCACAGGAAAATGAACATGGTGCAGACTGCCATTGTAACCGGTGGTGCCCAGGGTATCGGCCGCGGTATAACCAAAAAATTACTCGAGCTGGGATACCGGGTTGCGGTATGCGATATTGATCGGGAAGCCGGCCGGGAGATATCCGGACTCTATGCGGCGGCGGGAGACCTCACTTTTGTCGAAATGGATGTTTCCCTTGAATCATCTGTAAGAAATGGTATAGATGATATCGCAAAATCCCATAGCATGATTGTTGCCCTGGTCAATAATGCCGGAATTGCCACTCCATTCACAACACCGATTGAGCAACTTGACTCCACAGATTGGGATCGTGTCATTCGTACAAATCTTACCGGGATGTTCCTGACATGCAAATATACCCTGCCTCTTCTAAAAGAAAATGAAGGTTCAGTGGTTAACATTGCGTCCACTCGGGCGGTGCAATCGGAACCCAATAGTGAGGCTTATGCCGCTTCGAAAGCAGGGATCGTGGGATTCACACACGCCCTGGCCGCAAGTGCCGGACCACGGGTCCGGGTAAATTGTATCAGTCCCGGCTGGATCGAAGTAAGTCAATGGCAAAAAGAAGCGAAGCGGAAAGACGTGAATTTATCACCTCAGGATCACCAGCAGCACCTGGTTGGACGCGTCGGGGAACCCAATGACATTGCTGGTCTGGTCGCCTACCTGATCTCAAAGGATGCGGGCTTCATTACCGGACAGAACTATATTGTCGACGGTGGCATGACCCGGAAAATGATCTATGAACCTTAACTTCCCAGGGGGCAAAATTTAAATGTGCGCAGACTTTTATACCAAAATTTCGACCTATTTTAATTATTATAAACTCATTTTGTTTTTTACAATGCTCTTTTTTTTTACCGGCTGTGACCGGGAAACTTCAAACGGATACCCCATCACACCGGTCCAGCCATCCAGTATCGAAATGCGTGATAATTTCTGGCAACCACGTCTGGAAACTTTCCGTTCAAAGACGCTCCCACATGTCTTGGAACAATGCATTGAAACCGGCCGGGTCGAAAATTTCGTTCTCGCAGCCGGCCAGGCAACCGGGCAACAATATGGGATCTATCCATTCGATGACTCTGATGTGTTTAAACTGATGGAAGGCATCTCTGTCTGGCTTTCCTATCATGATGATCCATCGCTTGAGAGAACGCTGGACAGTCTTATTGCCATTATCGCAGCTGCCCAGGAACCGGACGGTTATCTTTATACGGTTCGTCGCAACCAACCTGACTGGCTTGAACGCCGATCCGGAAAGGAAAGATGGTCAAATCTCGCATGGAGTCATGAACTATATAATGCCGGGCATTTGTATCTCGCAGCCGCAGCACATTTTGAAGCAACCGGAAAACTCACCTTACTGAATGTGGCCTATCGGAATGCCGATTTGATAGTCCGCGTCTTTGGTCCGACCGGACTTAATTCTCCACCAGGTCATCAGGTGATTGAAATGGGCCTGGTAGCGCTCTACCGGTTAAGTGGAAATAACGCCTATCTGGATCTGGCAAAATTCTTTCTTGATTGCCGTGGCCGTCATGAGCATCGAAGTTCATGGGGTACGTATGCACAGGATCATTTGCCCATTCTTGAACAGACCGAAGCTGTCGGACATGCGGTGCGGGCCGCATATATGTATGCGGGGATGCTGGATGTATCTGCTTTCTCCGGATCCCGGGAATATGCCCGGGCCAGTCTGCACCTTTGGGAAAATGTTGTCGGAAAGAAGATATATCTCACCGGTGGATTAGGTGCGGTTGGATTTGGCGAGAGGTTTTCAGAGAATTATGATCTGCCAAACCTGAGTGCTTATCAGGAGACCTGTGCCTCCATTGCGAATATTATGTGGAATCACCGGCTATTTCTCTATACCGGCCATGGAAAATATCTCGATGTAATGGAACGTACACTTTATAATGCATTTCTGGCTGGTATATCGCAGAGCGGTGACACATTTTTTTATCCTAATCCACTGGCCTCCCGCGGCTATCATGAACGCCACTCATGGTTTCCGTGTGCCTGTTGTCCAACCAATGTCAGCCGGTTTTTTCCTGCAATACCCGGTTTATTCTATGCATTTAAAGACAACATCATTTATGTGAACCTCTTTGCTTCCAGCCAGGCCCGGATCCCTGCAGGAAATGATACCATCACCCTGATGCAACATTCAGAATATCCCTGGTCAGGAAAGGTAAAATTACGCATCGGGATTGACCGGCCGGTTGAGCTGGAATTATGCATAAGAATCCCCGGATGGGCCAAAAATAATGCCCTCCCTTCCGAACTCTATAGATTCCTGGATCCTAGTGCAGATCCGACAAAGGTTGAGATCAACAAGCAGGCTTATGATTTCAAGATTGAAGATGGATTTATCCGTTTGAACCGTGTCTGGCACGAGGGTGATTCGCTAATGATTGAATTCCCGATGATTCCCCAAAAGATCTTGGCACATCAGGCCGTATCCAGTGATTCAGGACGTTTCGCACTCCAGTACGGTCCGCTTGTTTATTGCCTGGAATCCTCGGATCAGGAGACCGGGCATGCCCTTCCGCTTTCAATTGCTAAAGATGCCCCTATTACGGGGATCCACCAGCGTGATTTATTTAACGGTGTGACCATAATTACTTCTGCCGGTGAACGAAGCATATTTTCCCGGGGAATTATAGCTACTGAACCGGCCGAGATCAGGGCTATCCCGTATTATTTATGGGCGAACAGAGGTATGTCTGAAATGGTGGTGTGGATACCGGCAGAAAGCCGTCTTTCAGAACCATTCCAGAGCCCACCGTTGTCCACTGTGGCGCAGACCTCCAGTTCAGGCGGTAGTGGAATTTTAACTGTCAATGATCAAAAAGTTGGCGACAGGTTGCAGCATGGGTTTATCTGGTCGGATACTAATGACACGGTGTGGATCCGATACGACTTTCCCGATGAGGAGGAATTTTCTGAAGTGAGTGTTTATTGGCTAACATCCGGTCAAAATCCCAAGTTAGCTGTACCTCTGGCATGGAAAGTACTGGCCCTTGTAGAGGGTGAATGGCATCAGGTTTACAATTACGCAGAACCCTGGGGTACTGATCCGGACCGCTTTAACCGGGTGATATTTGAGACCGTGCGTACGCGGTCCCTTAAACTCGAAGCCCGGCCAACTCCCGGTTATCAATGTGGATTGGTTGAATGGGGCGTAAATTAAATAATCCCTAATCCGGGCTGGAATTAAAAATCGGGCAGGATTTATATATCGATGACCATCTTGGACTGGCCGCTCCAATTAGTAGTGGTATTGTAATTTTACCTTTTATCGGCTTTACAGCCGGATATGTCTTATCACTCACAGCAAGATCCGTTATCGAGCCGGAAACAGGTATCAATTTCACCAATCTTTGAAAAACACGATGGGCTATCTTCCATTCCTGTCAGGAGGGATAGGATTGCGATAATGACATTCCTTAAAAATATATATTCAACCGGTCGTCGAATTAGGCTCTCAGTTATATTACTCAGTTCTATTGGATTAACAGTGATAATACTTCCTAACCTGTTACCACTATTTCAATCCCGAATTTCAGCGGTAATCAAATTGTCAAATCTTTGGGACGGATCGTTAACCGGTGTTTCCGTATACGAATTCAATTCAAAGGACTATTTCCTTTCGCATACGAAACAGTCTAGAATTTTTTCAAAGTCCGTAATTCTGGTCTACTCCGGTCGCTCAATACCTGGACAACTAACATACCATCTTGAAAATCCTACCGGTGATCTATACATTCCGGAAAAACTATCACTCATTGTATCTCCCCGATGGGAAGATCATTTGGTTGGAGTATTATCCGATAATCTTGAACCGGTTCAGGGTTCAGATAGCCAAAAGTGGAGGTACGACCTGGACGGGAAAAAATTTTTTATTCTGATCACCTCCGGAACAAAAATATCGTTTGAAACTGAAATTTACTATTCCAAACAAAGACAGGTATTGGACTACCTTCTGAAGTGCCTGACAGATCTTTTGCCCGGTATCCTGCAACCGGCGTGGTATGTATTAATTTATGGCAGCTATATTGATTTTGATTGAGTGACTGTTTATCATATGTTTTCAACTAAATACACCTTTCCCTGAGCGCTGTTAAAAAAAAATCCAAATTTTTGCGGAGAGTATAATTCACCATGAATAAACGACCGGTAAGTCTAAAGGCGTTAAATTACAAGCAGTTAAGCCAGGATCCCCCCAACCTGGTCGTGCTTCCCTGGGGGGCAACGGAAGCTCATAATTATCATTTGCCTTTCGCATCGGATGTGATTGAAGCAGAAGCATTTGCAGAAGAAGCCGCACGCCTTGCTGCTCTGGAGGGGGCGAGGGTTGTTGTACTCCCCGCAATACCTTTTGGGAGCAATGCACAACATCTTGATCAGATCAGTACAATTCACCTGACGACCAGCACAGCAGGTTCTATTTTAAAAGATATCGTTCATTCCCTTTACCGTCAGGATATTGACCGTCTGGTCATTATAAACGCCCATGGTGGGAACGAATTTAAACCACACATCAGGGATCTGCAAGAACAGTATCCGGTTTTGATCGTTTTGGTCAATATTCTTGAAATGATACCGGATCTGATCAAGGAATTATTCGATCAACCAGGCGATCATGCCGGAGAACTTGAGACCAGTCTCCTGATGCATCTGTGCCCGGAACACGTCGATCTGCCTTCGGCCGGTCCGGGGAAACGTATAGCTTTTGATATAAGGGGGATCGGGAATCCTGGTATCTGGACGCCGCGTCCATGGCGTCAGGTGCACCCGGATCTCGGATCAGGAGATCCCTTCCCGGCATCAGCGGAAAACGGACGCCGTTATTTTGAGGCTGTCACTAAGGAACTTAAAACCTTACTGATCAATCTTTCAAAGGCAAATAAGGGTGATCTCCCTTATCTTTAAAGAGTTAACCAAACGTTTTCCAGGTGAGATGCTGAATATCAATTACAAGTGAATAATAAATGAGGTGAATTATGCGTTATTTGATGGTTTTATTTATTGTGAGCGCCAGCCTTATTGCCCAGGATAAGCCTTCGAAAGATCCTGGCTTTTCAACCTATTACCTGCAAAAAAAATCCTTATTTGAACTCTTACCCAATGATCAGAATGAGATCATTTTTCTGGGAAATTCAATCACCGATGGGTGTGAGTGGAGCGAACTTTTTCAAAATCCACTCATCAAGAACCGGGGAATCAGCGGCGATATTACCGACGGTGTACTGGCAAGACTTAACGAAGTGACCGAATCTGAACCATCAAAGATATTTTTGATGATCGGCGTAAATGACCTTGCCAGAGGCAGATCCGTTGATTCAATATTGATCAATTACCGTGAAATTGTCAGCAAAATACGCCAGACAACGCCAAATACGGAACTGTTTCTCCAAAGTGTTTTACCGGTGAATGCAGAATATCCAAGATTTAATAATCATGTAAATAAAAGCGATTCGATCCTAATCATGAATCAGCGTCTCCAGGCCATTGCCAGTGAATATGGTCTAACATATATCGATCTGCACGGCTCATTCAAGAACCGTGACGGGCAATTGGATCCGGCGTACTCGAACGACGGCCTGCACCTCACCGGGCCGGGATATCTCCTGTGGAAAAAACTTATCAATCCATATGTATCGGAATCTGAAAAATAACCAGAATGGCACACCACTTGAAATCGCTGATCCGGCAATATTAAACCTTTTTTTAGGGAGGTCCGAATGAATGCTCAGCACCTGGGTTTGTTAATTATTTTATTTTCATTTACCATGCTCCTCGGGCAGGATGATCCCGCCCTGAACCAAAAATATGAGGAATTGACCGCTTCTGATTTTAGCAAGGCCCTGATATTATCAAAAAAAACGATCATTATTCCACTCGGCATTCTTGAAAAACACGGGCCCCATCTTCCACTGGGTACGGATCTGATCGATGTCCGAGAAATGTCACTGCGGGCGGCAAAAGAAGAATACACAATCGTATTTCCACAATATTATTTTGGTCAGATATTCGAGGCCAGGCATCAACCCGGAACCATCGCCTACAGTCCCCGGATCATCTGGGATCTGCTTCAGGAAACCTGCGATGAACTTGGTCGAAACGGTTTTAAAAAAATCATCTTTGTCAACGGTCATGGCGGTAACACCTATTTTCTCAGATACTTTGCGCAGGCACAGCTGGAATCGGAAAAACCTTATGTGATTTATCTTTTCATGCCATCAGAAGATCCCGAGACGGAGAAAACGGTCCAGCAAATGCGGCGATCCATGGAAGATGGTCATGCCGGCGAGACGGAAACTTCATCTATGCTGAGTCACCGACCGGATCTTGTTCAAATGGAAAAAGCTGATACCCAGAGCGGTGAAAGTCTGAAACGACTCGATGATTTAAAGGATGCTTATGTCGGGATCTGGTGGTACGCCCGCTATCCTAACCATTATGCCGGTGATGGCAGTGTTGCCTCTCCCGAACTCGGGAAGGTACTTCTTGACAGTGATGTGGCGAAGCTATCCGGAATGATCAGGAGTGTCAAACAGGATACGATGGCGCTCTACCTGCAAAACCGTTTTTTCAGGGAAGCCACCGGACCACTGGATACGGAGCAGTAACCTATTGTGTAAATATAGTGGAAGGATAAATAAATGCCCGTCAGAAAAATAAAGGATATTCCTGTTGAGACCGTTTCAGCCGGAAAAGCCACCACCCGCCAGGTATTGTGGGCCTCCGGGGAAACCCCAAATTTTGCGATGCGCAAATTCCGGATCGAACCGGGTGGCAATATGCCGCAACACACCAATACCGTAGAACATGAACAGTATGTACTTGGCGGGAGGGCACGTATCGGATTGGGCAGTAAAACGATTGAGGTCCGGAAAGATGATGTTATTTTCATACCAGCCGGTTTACCACATTGGTATGAGACCCTGGGAAATGAAGCTTTTGAATTTTTATGCATGGTCCCAAATAAACCGGACGAGATTAAAATTATAAAATAAATACAGGCAAATTTTCATGGTTCTGACTTATGTGATCACAGGATTGTTACTGGGAGTCCTGTCCTCCTGGTTGCTGTACGGCATTCCGGCCAGTGATGGCTATGATTTACTTGCATTAGTGGTTGTCACATTCGCCGCATTTGATACAGGAATGACTTTCCCGGAAAGTTCCAGCTGGCGCAAAGTGGGCGCGGGAATATTATTTGTGCTGATCTTTACCAGTGCATTTTTAAGTTTTGCGATTTCACCGTACTTATTAGGTGCCGCTTACTTGTTCTATACCATTGGTGGATCGCTGAGCTGGTGGATCGACCGGGTGAAATCACCACACAACAGGGTATATGCATTGTTCAGCAGCATAAGCCTGATCTTTACAATATTTGTGTTTCTATTTTTTGCCTAAAAAATATTGGTTTTCAGAATCAAATATTTTTTGTGTTGAATTTAATGGGCATAGTACTTTAATTAAGTGTTTCCGTTACCGGTAGCCGGATAAAAAAACTCCGGATCATCAAAGATATACGGCTTTAATCACGGTAAATCCATGATTATATTGTCCCTGATCATAACAATCATTACCACAAGACCATCGTTATAGATACATAGATAATTCAGCGAGGAGGATTTTATGGAACACACCTTTGCAGACCTAAAGAAAAAAAATGTGGCCGAACTCCGCCAGATAGCATCTGAGATTGAGCATGAAGCGGTTCAGGGGTATACCCAACTCAATAAGGAGCATCTGCTCGAAGCTATTTGTAAGGCGCTCAATATCGATATGCATGTACACCATGAGATCGTCGGTGTCGATAAGTCAAAGATAAAAGCCGAGATCCGCACTTTAAAGAAGCAGCGTGACGAAGCAATTAAAGAAAAAAAGAAAGAGGACCTGCCGCGGATCAGACAAAAAATCCGCAAGCTGAAAAAGACCCTGCGTAAAGCACAGGTATAATCGGGATCCACGGCCGTAATTACCGGAAGGATACAAGACGGCGCCTGGTTGAGTCTTTGTCTCCGTATGGCATTTTTCCAAATTTTCTTTGATCATCGAGCGTTCATCTTATGTATTGTCTTGTCCACGTGCCTACAATTTAGCAATAACCGTCAGGCCATTAAATTGTCATTTCGTTCCGGGACAGATGACTGTATATATTCGTTTTTATTATATCATTTGTGTTAGCACAGAGTCAAGACAGGACATATTATATTAAAAAAGAGGATAGTTGGAACTATTGGGATCTGAAAATTCCGGCAGATTTGTCATAAGAAAATTTTATCAAAAGGATAGCAGCCAGGTAATGGCATTATGGAATATCGTATTCCCCGGTGATCCACCCTGGAATAATCCTGCACAGGTTATTAAGAGGAAATTACACAGGCAGCGTGACCTGTTTCTTGTAGGTATAGTTGATTCGGCTGTCATTGCTACAGTGCTGGGCGGTTATGATGGATTCCGAGGATGGATTTACCATCTTGCAGTCCATCCGGATTACAGAAAGCGGGGATTCGGACACAGGCTGATGGAGGAAATAGAAAAGGTGATTTTCGAGGCCGGGGCCATAAAAATTAATTTACAGATCCGTGCCCACAACTCAGAAGTTATTCGCTTTTACGAGGGTGTTGGTTACCGGACAGAAAATCACATCAGTATGGGGAAACATCTCTGATCATGGAAGAATTACTATCAGAACCTAAGATCAAAGTGGGCATCAGCAGTTGTCTGCTGGGCATGAAGGTGCGGTTTGACGGGGGGCACAAGCACGACAACTACATCACCCAAACTCTGGGACGTTATTTCGATTGGATTTCAGTCTGTCCTGAGGTTGAACTCGGTATGAGCATTCCCCGGGAAAATATTCGCCTTGTGGGAATCACCGACGATCCGCGGCTTATCGGCCATAAATCAGGTACAGATTATACAGATGCTATGAAAAAATATGCTGAGAACCGCCTGTATGAACTGGAAAATTTGAATCTTCACGGATATATTCTAAAAAAAGATTCCCCCAGTTGTGGTATGCAGCGGGTACGCGTATACGGAGCCGAGGGTATACCTGTGCGTTCCGGCAGTGGAATTTTTGCCAATGCCCTTCTAAAAAAATTCCCGCTTCTGCCGGTGGAGGAGGAAGGACGTTTGAATGATTTTCCGCTTCGGGAAAATTTTATTGAACGGGTCTTTGCTCATCATCGTCTGGTACGGTTTCTAAATTCAGGTCCCCGCCCCAAAGATCTGGTCCGCTTCCATACCAGTCATAAACTTACCCTCATGTCACACAACCTGAAAGATTACAAAGAAATGGGACAGCTTGTTGCGCAAGCGGGGAAATCAGGATTTACCGGCCGGCTTTCCCGCTACAGCACGATTTTTATGCAAGCCCTTAAAACAAAGGCTACAAGAAAAAAGCATGTAAATATATTATATCATATCATGGGTTATTTTAAAAAATCGTTAGACGCTGAAGACAAAAAAGAACTTATCGACACGATAAACCAGTATCACCTGGGATACATTCCACTCATCGTTCCCGTTACCCTGATTAAACATCACCTGCGCCGCCATCCCGTTGAGTGGATAAATAAGCAAATTTACCTGAATCCATATCCCGGGGAGTTAATGCTGCGCAATTTTATCTGATCCGCAAAATCTGACAGGAGAAAAAGATGTATAAATTTGTATTTTTTTCATTGGTTATCCTCTGTCTGGGGTGTTCTCAAAACGAGAATAGACCTCCCAATATCATTTTTATCATGTCTGATGATCATGCCGCTCAGGCGATCAGCAGTTACGGGAGTAAACTAATCCGAACACCCAATATTGACCGGATCGCAGAAGAAGGTGTCCGTTTCGATAACTGTTTTTGCACAAACAGTATTTGTGCACCAAGTCGCGCAACCATCCTGACCGGCCAATATAGTCATCTTAACGGTGTCAGGGATAATCGCCAGGTATTTGACGGAACCCAGCCAACTTTTCCAAAGATAATGCAGGCGGCCGGTTATACGACCGCTATGATCGGCAAATGGCATCTGAAAAGCGACCCGACCGGATTTGATTACTGGAATGTGCTGCCGGGTCAGGGTAGTTATTACAATCCGGACATGATCGAAATGGGTGACAGAAAAAGATTTGAAGGATATGTTACCGATGTAATAACCGATCAGGCGATTGCATGGCTTGATAACCGTGACAAGTCCAGACCATTTTTGCTCATGTATCAGCACAAAGCCCCCCACCGGAACTGGATGCCTGCCATTCGCCATCTTGCTATGTTTAAGGACGAGGACATTCTGGTACCAGAGAACTTTAATGATAACTATGAAAACCGGTCAGATGCAGCCCGACAGCAGGAAATG
>Ga0209536_100004450_pt1 | contig 22127 bp, 17 predicted proteins | sample DeeMarSeWOR28_12_FD_187461 | JGI IMG/M metagenome (GOLD analysis project Ga0209536, IMG submission 187461) | Marine sediment microbial communities from White Oak River estuary, North Carolina - WOR-2-8_12 (SPAdes) (version 2) | ecosystem: Environmental > Aquatic > Marine > Intertidal zone >... | reverse complement strand
CCGAACCACCAAAGGGGCTTCTGTCTGACCAATGAACACATTTGCGGCGACAGAAATGGACTCTGCCCCGCTGACCTTCATCAGTTTAGCCATGACCCAGGCCATTCCCTGAACCACCTTTTGCATGATTCCCAGATGATAAAGAACTGACATCAGAGATGAAAAAAATATTATCGTCGGCAAGACCTGAAACGCAAACAAAAACCCAACACCGGTACTTTTAAGTTCATCGGGGAAAGCCTTACCAAACAGATTTTGATCGGCCAGGGCGCCAAATACAAATTGAGCCCCATCATTAGTAAAGCCAATAATTTTTACGAAAAAACTGCCAATGGCATCGAAGACTAGTGATCCCCAGGGCGTTTTCAGAACAAATACCGCAAATATAAGCTGTAAACCGATACCTATGAGAACAATGCGCCAGTTAATATTCTTTTTATTATTTGAAAATACCCATGCGATGGAGATAAGAACGATAAGGCCGAATAATCCAAATAGTAATGTACTCATTTCCCTTTTTTCCTCTTCCCATTATTCTCCAACGGAGATTCAAAACAGTTGCGACATCTGGCTTCATAAATATCGGCCGCTCCAATTACAACCTGATTTTGAGACTTGGTTTTACGTTGGGTGAAATTGGCCGGATTACCACAGACTACACAGATCGCATGCGTTTTGGTAATATCTTCTGCAATAGCCAGTAATTCGGGAATGGGATGAAACGGTTCACCCCGAAAGTCCATATCCAAACCGGCAATTATTACCCTTTTACCCATATTGGCCAATGTTTTACATACCCGGACCAAAGCTTTCCCAAAAAACTGGGCTTCATCGATTCCCACAACCTGGGCCTCAAGTGCCAGCGGGATTATCTGCTGTGCGTTTTTGATAATCAGTGATGGTAACTTTTGATCGTCATGGGAGACGATTTCTGTTTCCGAAAAACGAATATCAATTGAAGGTTTGAAGATCGCTATCCGCTGGCGTGCTATCTGAGCCCGTCGCATCCGTCTGATCAACTCTTCCGTCTTACCTGAGAACATACTGCCACAAATAACTTCGATCCAACCCATATGTTTTTGAACTACCGTATACACTCAGGTATCCTCAATATCTGAAAGCAAGAATTTTATTTTAGTGGTCAGAATATCGATAGCAACCCTATTTTCTCCCCCTTCGGGGATGATTATATCTGCATGCCGCTTTGAGGGTTCGATAAATTGAATATACATTGGGCGGACGGTATCCATATATTGCTTTATTACGGACGCGACATCCCGTCCCCGTTCAGTAATATCCCGGTTTAATCTTCTGATAAAACAAATATCAGGATCAGTAGAAACAAATACCTTTATATCCATTAAATCTCTCAAACGTGCATCTGACAAGACTAGAATCCCCTCCAGAAAAATCACTTTGTGCGGACCTACTTCCTGTACATTTTTACTTCGACAATGGGTTGTATAATCATATATCGGGTGAGAGATTGATTTACCTTCCAGTAAGTCATTTACCTGCTGGTACAGGTGGTCATGGTCAAAAGCATCTGGGTGATCAAAATTCCTTCCAACGCGCGCATTAAATGGAATATTCGATAAGTCTTTATAGTAAGAATCTTCCTGGATCAATACGACTTTATCTGAACCCAGTTTTTTGTATATATTCTGAGCCACTAATGTCTTTCCAGAACCGGATGCTCCGGCGATCCCAATCAGTATTCCTCTTTTCATTTTTGCTTTAACTTGGTTTTCTCAAATGCCAAAGGCAACAATTCTTTTAAGCCAACAGTTTTAACATTGCTGCCATCGGTCAAATTGACTATCAAATCCGGTGCATAGTCATACAAAAATTGCCGGCAGGCTCCACAGGGTGGGCAATAATCATCATAAGGACCCACAATTGTAATTGATTTAAAATCCGTTTTCCCTTGCGAAAGAGCTTTTACGAGAGCCACCCGTTCTGCACAAATTGTCAATCCATAGGAACTGCTTTCTATATTGCAGCCGGTAATTATTTCTCCCTGTGATGTTTCAAGTGCAGCACCCACCGAAAAATTCGAGTACGGCGCACGTGATTTCATCCTTGCGACCTTAGCAGAATTGATTAATTTATTAATTGTTGAATCATTCATATTATTACTGGATAATCGGGTTTTTAATTTAAAGGATTTTGATTCAAAAACAAATTCGTTTGAGTCCTGGAAATCAGAAAATCCATGTACAAAACTTAGATGATTTTGAGTGAAAGAATCTTTTCGATACAGAAATGGCGCATCCAGTAAATTAGATGCGCCATGGCTTGGGGAGGGGTGGAGGATATGAATAAATCAGAAAGGTAAATCGTCTTCTTCTTCTGCCTGCTTTTTTGATGGTTCTTCCGTCTCTTGCGACTCGCCGGCTTCGTCTTTATCATTTACATCAGCCGATGTTGCATCACCCTCATTTTTACTGCCAAGCAATTGCATATTTGAACAGACGATTTCTGTCATATATCGTTTTTGGCCGTTTTGATCTTCCCATGACCGTGTTTGAATTCGCCCTTCAACAAAAACAAGTTTTCCTTTCACAAGATATTCACCCGCAACTTCTGCGGTTCTTCCGTATGCTACAATCCGATGCCATTCCGTTTTATCACTAAAATTACCATCCTGGTCTTTAATGGCATGGTTTGTCGCCACACTAAAATTAGCCACGGCAGTACCCGAGGGGGTGTACTTCATTTCAGGATCCTGACCCAATCTGCCAATAATGATGGCTTTATTAATCGTTCCTTTTGACATTTTTTACTCCTTTCTTAAGAAAAATGTATCACATCTCTATTGAATTAATGTGCTAATATCATGCCAAAATACGGCTATCCTGTTTTCTTGATTTATCAAGGACATACTTTCAATACCATGCATAAATTAAACAATTTCAAAACTCCACTCGCGATAATAATACAACAAAATAACACATATGTGCGTTTTTGAGAAATTTTCACACTATTTTTTGGATTTTTATTTGATGTTTCTTAAGTCTTCGGATTAGTGCATCTCGTGATATGCCAAGTAATTTTGCCGCCTGGTTCTGATTAAACTTTGTTGTATTGAGGGCTTTTTTTATAAGGGTTATTTCATTTATCTCCAGATTCAAATTTTGTTTTATCGGCTCTTTATTCCGCCGGGACTCCTGAAATTGTATCGTAAAATCTTGAAGATCAAGGTGGTTTTTATCCGTTAAAATAATAGCCCGTTCGATTAAATTTTTGAGTTCACGTACATTTCCTGGAAAGTGATATCTTTTTAATGCTTCAAAGACTTCTGTTTTGATTTTCGGGACCGCTCTGTTCTTATTTTGAGAGAAATTATTGACAAAATAACGTGTTAAAGGCTCAATATCATCCGGTCGATCTCTCAGTGGTGGAATTTCAATCGGGAGTACATTGATACGGTGATAGAGATCCACCCGGAATTTATTTTCATCCATCATTTTTTTTAAGTCGCGGTTTGTTGCAGATATGACACGGACATCTACGTCGATTTCCTGATCACCACCAATTTGTTTTATTTTGCCTTCTTCCAGGGTTCTTAACAGCTTTGCCTGCAGATTCCCCGGCATATCACCAATTTCATCCAGGAAGATGGATCCTCCGCTAGCCAGCTCGAAGAGACCCCGTTTATTTTCCTTTGCATCGGTAAAGGAGCCCCTTCGGTGACCAAAAAATTCGCTTTCCAGCAGTGTTTCGGGAATCGCGGAACAATTTACTGCCGTGAAATTATGGTTTTTTCTTTTACTTGAATAGTGAATTATTCGTGCAATTATTTCTTTCCCGGTACCATTTTCACCCAATATCAAAACATTTACATCGCCATCACTTGCTGCTTTCATTGCATTTTGAACAGTTTCTCTGATTTGAGGACTTACGCCAATAAATTCTTTGTCGATTAATTTCTCAATCTCTCTGTTAATTAGAGAATTTGTATCTTCTACATTTCGGAGGCGTTTTGCGATATCGATATATTTCCTGGTACGTCTTAGTGCCAGATCAAGGTCAAGGAATCCAAACGGTTTTCTAATAAAATCAACAGCACCTTCATGCATTGCTTCGATTACCATTTCCATGTTGTTGTGAGCACTAATCATGATAACTTCCAGCCCTGGATATTTTTTTCGGATCATTTTCAACAGATCAAGTCCATTCGCGCCATCAAGAACAACATCGATGATAGCCACAGCAATGTCATTTAACTTTAATATTTCCTGTGCGTCATGCATACCCGTTGCTGTAAAGGTTTGTAGATTTCTGTCATCCAGATAAGCAGCAACTCTGTTTAATATTGTAGTATCATCATCTACAATAAGTACTTTTATTGGACTCAAGATACATCCTTTCCGTTTGGTCTGGTTGAATATTTACGGGAACACTTATCACCACCGTGGTTCCTTCATCTTGAATGCTTTGATATTCTATTCTTCCGCCTATTTCTTTTATCATTTTGTTCACAATTACCAAACCAAGTCCGGTACCAATTCCGGCGCTTTTAGTCGTAAAAAATGGTTTAAATATATTTACCTTAATTTTGTCAGGTATACCAATTCCATTGTCACAAAGTGATACTTTTACCTCTCTTTCCGATATCGATGTTTCAATTTTGATCTCCCCGGGCATTTGAGCTTTCAGGGTCCTTTTTTGATAAATCGCATCTCGCGCATTATGCAATAAATTTATCATAATTTGCTCGAAATTATAATGATTACCCTTGAGTACCGGCAGATTCTCGGCCAGGTTAGCTTCTACCCTGATTTTTTGTGATTTAAACTGCCTGCGGGTAACCAAAATGGCATCACGAATAGACTCATTTACTTCGAATTTATCCAGGTTTGTTTGTTTATCTTTTCTGGCAAATATCTTAATATGATTTACAATTCTTTCTGCACGGAAGACATCTTCTTTTATTTCATCCATTAAATAAAGGATTTTAGTACCTTTTATCGGTTTTTCTGATACCTGTAAAGCTGCCGATTCAGCTGTCAGGCGAATATTTTGAATCGGCTGTAATATATCATGAATGATGCTCGCCGCCAGTTCTCCAAGCGAAGTTAAGCCTGCCTGGTGAATAATTATTTGCTGCTGTTCCCGATGGCGTTCAATTGTTTCATCAATTCGTTGCTGCAAACTTTTATTGTGTTTGTTTTTCATCCTATATCGATACAGCAAGAGTCCAAATAAAACAATAAAGATCATCAAGAAAAGTAGCTGAACGGTTTGGACAAGGGTTTGTTTCTGTATTTGCAGCTCCTGAATTGCATTATTTCGTCGCAGTATTTCATTTTCTTTTTCTCTTTTATCGGTCTCATACCTTAGTTGCATATCTGCAATTCGCATGCTCTTTTCAATTTGAATGCTATCTTGCAGCGCAATAAACAATCTTTGATATTTAAAAGCATCTGCAAATCGACGCCTTCTGAAACTAATATCTAGTAATCCACTATATGAATCGAGTAATAAATTTTTAGCACCAATTATTTGAGATATTTCTTCTCCATTATTCAGACAACTTTCTGCTTTTAATAGATTTCCCTTTTCAACATATATTCTACCTAAATCGATAAGTACCCTTGCCATTCTCCATTTATCTTTACTTTTTTCACTCAAATTATACGCTTTTTTATGATTACTTATTGCTTCAGTATAATTTCCATTTGCTGCTAAAATATTGCCAAGATTGTTATAAGTAATAGCTACTATTTGTGGATCAAAGTAATTTTCACTTAAATCTTTTGCTTTTTTAATGTATATTAAAGCTGAATCTAATTTACCTATTTTGTGATATATTGATCCGATAGAATTTAAGCAACTAATTTTTATGTTTAAATCATTGTTATTATTTAGATTAAACAGCGATGTTATGTTTAAAGAGAGTGCTTTTTTATAATTCCTCAATTCCTCATAAACAATGCCCATTGCATGAAGAATCATTGAATTTATTATTTCCCTCTCATTAATTATTAAACTCTTTGCTTTAAGATAATATTCAATAGCTTTATCATATTCAGATAAAGCATTATAAACTGATCCGATAGAATAATAAGTTTCAACTAACTTATTATCAAGGTTATATGAAACTAATACATCCAATGCTTCAAAATGATACTTTAACGATATGTCGAAATCGCGCTTTTTATAATATACTCCTCCTAAAATTGACAAGATTAAATAAAAATCTGATATTTTCTCTTTCACTGCCTTCAATTGTTTTGCGATCACAAAATACTTCAGGGCCGAGTCAATTTCGCTAATATAATAGTAAGCATAGCCAAGATTCATGTAAGTATATAATATTGTTTTGGGATCAACGTTATTGCTAACTAATTTTAACGCGGACATAAAATATGGAATTGATTTGTGATACTGTAGTTTAAAATTATATGCATATCCAATTAATGATAAAACCTCCACATATTCTTGCTCTCGTCCCGAATTATTATCATAAAAACTTAATATCTCTTCAGCGATTATGATTGTTGAGTCGGGATTTTTATGTAACTGATCTTTTGCTCTCTGTGTGAGCGATTTGATTTCCGATTTTGTCAGGAGTGTTCCATTGCTATGATTTTGCGACCAAACACTTGTGACTAAAAGACCAATAATAAGTATTGATTTTGAATATCTTTTCATCCTAATCCCCGCATTTGATCTTTATATCTGATTATATACAAATTTCATTCCAAAAACCTCTCAAATCCCATACTCATCCGGTTATTATCCCATGAAATGAATCTATCATAATCATTTGCCTCAAAAAAATATCCCTGCGCCCATAATGAATTTTTTTAATTCCCAATATATTATTCAATTCAATACAAGCCCCATGCATCCTGAATATAAGCTGACACCTTTAATTTTTAAAACCGTTAATTAAAGATTGGTGTTTTTAATGGCGATTATATGGATGAATATCTGAATGCAGATTTTCCTTGTAACTATGGTTTATCTTGCATTATTATTGGACAACATTTAAATTGATATCTCTGCAACTCATTGATTTATCAATAAATTATGCCTAAAGCCTTCCATGAATTTGATGGAGTTAAATATGAATAACTGGCACTCTAAAATATCTGCCATCATCACTTTGATCATTCTGCAAGCCTCTCAGATCCCGGATCCAGTAAACGCCCAAAGAGCCAGTGCTGAATTTATCTCATCCATCGCCCCCCCCAGTCTGACGACCGGCCAAAATGTTCGTGATGGCGTGCACGAAGTTATTTTTTATAATGGGATCCTCTATGTCATTGATGTCTGGGCCGGTATACAGGTAGTCGATGTCTCCAATATTAATAAACCGGTTGAAATTGGCCGCTATCAGAATAAACATCGCGCAAGGAATCTTGCTATATCCGGTACCTATGGATATCTATCCGACGAGCTAGAAGGCGTTCATATTATCGATTTATCCAATCCAAAAGCTATTGTCGAACTGGGCACTGCCCAGACAGAGGGTGATGCCTGGTGGGTGGAAATTGCGTATCCATATCTCTATGTCGCGGAAGCTGAAAAGGGTGTCCGGGTATATGACGTGTCTGATCCGCAAAACCCACAGCCACTTGGCATCTTTGATACTCCCGGCTGGGCATGGGGACTTTTGGTTACCGGTGATATTGTATATGTTGCTGACAAAACCGGTGGTCTTCAGATCATTGATTTCTCTGATAAAATGAATCCAAAACGTCTCGGACAATTCCGGGAACCGACACAGGCAAAATCACTATATCTTGAAGATAATCTGCTATATGTGACCGACGGTCCGTCCGGACTATATATCCTTGATGTCTCCAATCCGAAGTTTCCAAATCTGCTGAGTAAAGTAACAACCGATGGATTTATCTATGATGTTTTCAAGGGTGGAAAATATGCCTATCTGGCAAATGAATCAAAAAGCCGCCTTGAGATAGTTAATCTTACTGATGTGAATTATCCCGTTGCAGAAGCTGATTACCAGGCTGATGATAAAATATACGGCGTCTGGAAAGAGGATGTATATGTCTTCGTTGCCGCCAACAATAAAACACTTATTCTTCGTCACAACAGCCCCCCGGTTCTGGCCGATATCGAGCCCCAAACTATTGATGAACAAGCAGAACTCAAAGTAACCGCCCAGGGCTCTGATCCCGACGGTGATAAAATATATTATCAAATCAGAAATCTTCCTGAGGGTGCAAAGTTCGACAGCGTGGGAGGGATCCTGACCTGGATACCGAACTATGAGCAATCTGGGGAATATAAAGATATTACCATTAGAGTTACTGAAAGAACATTAAGTAAACTCTATTCAGAAAAGTCATTTAATATTACAGTTAATCATGTGAACCGGGCGCCAAGCCTGCCGGAGGTGGAAGATAAAGAGATTAACGAAAACCAGTTGCTTACTTTTCAGATTGAAGAGGGAACTGATCCGGATGTAGAAGATAAGGGGAAGTTAATATATTTAGCTGAAAACATGCCGGAGGGAGCTGTTTTTGATTCTACAAAGCGCACTTTTAGCTGGACGCCCACTTTTGAGCAATCAGGTTCTTATATAATCGATTTTATCATCAAAGATCCTCTCGGTGCAACTGATCGGGATGCAAGTACTATTACGGTTATTCATATTGATCGTGCGCCGGTACTTGAATCGGTTAAAGATCAGATGATAGCTGAAAATTCGGTGTTATCACTGACATTAAAAGGCTCGGACCCCGACAAGGAAGACGAAGGTAAAATCTCTTACGCTATAATCAATTTACCGGAAGGAGCCAAGTTTGACCCGCAAAATAAAACATTTTCCTGGACACCACGGTATGATCAGTCAGGTGTATATGATGATATAAAGGTGGTAATGAAAGCTGGGAATTTATCTGACACAACAAGTTTCAAAATAAACGTTGAACACGTAAGCCGACCACCCGTAATTACCAGTATCCCGGCGAAGACCGCAAATGAGAACGCCACCCTGGAATTTAACATAAGCGTCTCAGATCCGGACGGCGAGGACCAGGGTAAATTAACTGTCAGCGCAGCCAATTTACCACCCGGGGCTACGTTTAATGCTGATTCCTTGAAATTTAGCTGGACGCCTACATATGAACAGGCAAATCAGTATAATGATATCTCGTTTACGGTTACAGACCAATCCGGAAAGACTGAAACAAAAAATGTTTCAGTCACAATCAATCACGTCAATCGTCCTCCGCTGCTTATACAGCCAGAAGAGGTTAATGTGGACGAGAATACACCTGTGTCTGTAAATATCACCGGAAGCGATCCGGACAAAGAAGATCAAAATTCCCTGCAATATACGGCGAATAATTTACCGGAAGGAGCAACATTCGACCAACAAATAATTAGCTGGACGCCCTCTTATGACCAGTCCGGTACTTATACGATCCAATTGCAACTTTCCGATGGCAAATTACAAGACACAAAAGAATTGCAGATAAATGTAAACCACGTTAACCGGACACCAGCATTTGAGGCAATTGAAGATAAGACCGTTGATGAAAATCAGAAACTTGAGTTCAATGTAATTGCCTCAGACCCTGATAAAGAAGATATTGAAAAATTAACTATCACGGCCGCACAGTTACCCGAAGGTGCACAATTCGATGCGGCAACATCGATATTTAGCTGGATACCAACCTTTGATCAATCGGGCACATACGCCATTACTTTCTCCGTTAGTGATCCACTGGGACTTTCTTCTGAATTGCCGGTAAATATCACCGTAAATCATGTGAACCGTACGCCTGTTCTGGAGCCGCAGGTCAATCAGACGACTGATGAGAATACAACTTTATCCTTTACGATCCTTGCGGGTACCGACCCCGATATGGAAGATCAGAGTAAATTGACCTATGCGGTTGAAAATCTGCCGGAAGGTGCTAATTTTAATCCGGAGACCAGGACGATTACCTGGACCCCAAACTATGATCAAGCGGGAACTTATGATCTGAACATAACATTAAGTGACGGATTGATAAATGTACAGCAGTCAATGCAAATCCTGGTTAATAATGTCAACCGACCGCCACAAATTGAGGTCGTAACACAACAAAGTATAAACGAGAATGAACCCTTTTCCTTTACTTTTCAGATCATTGACCCTGATCAGGAAGACGCAGGAAAATTACAGGTAAATATTGCTAACCTGCCTTCGGGAGCAACTTTTAACAATAGTGATTATTCTGTCTCCTGGACTCCAACTTATGATCAGGCTGGTACTTATGCCGGAATCGTAATCAGCGCTTCTGATCCCGCCGGGCAAAGTACACAACAAAGTTTTGATATCGTCGTCAATAATGTTAACCGGCCGCCTGAAATTAGTGCGCCAGCAGCATCGACCATTGCCGAAAATTCTCCGCTGAGCATCACCATTCAGGCCAGTGATCCTGATCAAGAAGATGACGGGAAATTACAGTTTTCAAGTGGGAACCTACCAACAGGAGCCACGATTGATCCAGGTACTGGAACGCTTTCCTGGACCCCCGATTATTCTCAGGCTGGTTCCTATAATATTTCGGTTGTGGTCACAGACCCGGCTGGTGAATCTGCGGAAACATCATCTGCCATAGAGGTAACGAATGTAAACCGTGCTCCATCTATACAGACACCTTCAGATCAACAGGTAGAAGAAAACAGGACTGTAAATATTACCGTTCAGGCGACCGATGAAGATTCGGACGATCAGCTCAGATTCAGCTCTGACAATCTGCCCTCAGGTGCATCACTGGATGCCGGCTCCGGTACTTTTAGCTGGACACCGAATTTTGATCAGGCCGGTGAGTATCAGATTTCTGTTGCCGTTTCAGACGGCGAAGCAACAGCTACAGCATCTTTTAAGGTCACTGTACAAAACAGAAACCGGGCACCGGAAATTAGTGGCGGTGGATCGGTAACGGTGACGGCCGGAGAAACTGCACGTTTGTCCTTTTCTGGCTCTGACCCTGACAATGATGCTCTGACATTTGAAGGTAGCGGTTTACCCTCGGGGGCAAGGATCGATGCCAATTCTGGTCTGTTTGAATGGATACCATCTGATGATCAGACTGGCGATTTTACATTCACGGTAAGGATTTCTGACGGCCAAGCCAGCGATGAAACCACTGGTTCGGTTTCAGTAAATCCAAAACCGGCACCCGTAGAAACACCGGAAAACGAAAACTAAACCATCAATTACTTCTTAAAAAAGAGGATTCGGAATTAACCGATCCTCTTTTTTTATTGGATTGTTTAATATGTTTCAGAATTTCAAAAAAAAATTAAAAAATTATTTTCTTTCCGGATTGCTGGTTGTTGTACCCCTGGGTATCACTTTTATTGTAATTAGAGCACTATTTCTATTCCTCGACAATTTACTTCTTCCGTATCTCGTCCCTTATGTCGGTGAGTGGCTAAGTATCCCCGGACTGGGAATACTGATAACCGGAATTACAATTCTTGTTTTTGGCATGCTGGGAACGAATTTTATCGGCCGTAAATTTGTGAACATTGGTGAAAAAATGCTGCTGCAAATTCCGATTGCCAAATCTGTCTATGGTTCAGTCAAGCAAATTGTTGAGACATTTTCCTTTAAGCAAGAGAACGAGAAGCAAAAAGTTGTTATGGTTGAGTATCCCCGGGAAGGCCTTTGGTCGATCGGTTTGATCAATGGAAAATCTGTTCATCCTAAAACGAACGAACCACTCTATAATGTGTTAATTGTTGCGGCAATCAATCCCACATCTGGATTTTTTATCCTTGTCCCACAGTCACAGGTTGTGCATCTAAATATATCGATCGAAGAGGCAATGCGTTGGATCGTATCCGGCGGTATCGTCTCACCTAATAATCTGAAAATGATCGATGGAGTAAAAAAGCATGACCAAACAGATAATAAAATCCTTAAAAAAAACTGATATTGCGATTATACCTTTTTCCGATCTGGATAAATTTCTGAGTGAAATGAATGTGTTGGAAGAAGTAGACACTTATATGAATGATTATCTGCGCATTGTTACGGTTGATGATCATGTGTTGGTTCAGGAACTGTCTTCAAAAAAAGAAGTAATCATCCGGCGGATGATTTCCCTCGATGCTGCCCGTAATTTTATAACTCAAAGAATGGAAATTTATGATAAAATGTGGGACGGGTGCGGGTGTAAAATCAATTATTATGAATAAAAAAGACGTCCCGGGTTGATAGAACGGGACGTCTTTTTTTGATCTCCCTCACTGCTTATACATCGAATTTGATTCCCTGTGCCAATGGCAGTGTTTTTCCATAATTAATTGTATTTGTCTGACGTCGCATATATGCTTTCCAGGCATCAGATCCCGATTCGCGCCCCCCACCGGTATCTTTCTCTCCGCCAAAGGCCCCTCCAATCTCAGCCCCGGAAGTTCCGATATTTACATTAGCTATCCCACAATCAGATCCCCATGCTGAGAGAAAGGTCTCCGCTTCCTGAAGATTGTTGGTAAATATGGAAGATGAAAGTCCCTGTACAACCCCGTTTTGCAGATCGATCGCATTTTGCACATCACCTTTATATGTGATAAGGTAAAGAATTGGAGCGAAGGTCTCTTCCTGAACAATTGCGAAATCATTATCTGCTTCAACGATTGCAGGGGTAATATAACATCCCGACTCAAATCCCTTTCCGTGCAACTTTTCTCCGCCAATAACGATTTTACCCCCTTCTTCTTTCACCTTCTCAAGCGCCTGCATCATTGTGTCAACAGCATTTTTGTCGATGAGCGGACCCATATGATTTTTCTCATCCAGAGGATTGCCGATTTTCAGACTTTTATATGCCTTGACCAGACTTTCCTTTACCTTGCTATAAATATTTTCGTGTATAATCAGTCGTCTGGTTGTTGTACATCTTTGACCGGCAGTCCCGACGGCACCAAATACAATCGATGGAATCGCCATTTTTAAATCGGTATCAGGTGTTAAAATAATTGCATTGTTACCACCTAATTCCAGGATATATTTGCCAAGCCGCTTGGCTATAACCTGCGCGGCATGTTGTCCGACTTGAGTAGAACCGGTCAACGATAGTAACGGAATGTTCCGGTCTTGCAGCATTTCTTCACCAATGGTGCGGCCGGATCCGACGATCAGCGAAAATATACCTTCCGGTAGATCATTTTGTTTCAGCACCTTTCCAATAATATTCTGGCATGCGATCGCAGTCAACGGGACCTTTGATGCCGGCTTCCAAAGATTAACATCTCCGCATACTGCAGCAATCATCGCATTCCAGGACCATACCGCTACCGGAAAATTAAAGGCGGAAATAGTGGCCACAATACCCAAAGGATGATATTGATCATACATCCGATGATTGGGCCGTTCAGATTGCATCGTGAAGCCATAAAGTTGACGGGATTGTCCCACAGCAAAATCACAAATATCTATCATTTCCTGTACTTCTCCCCATCCTTCCTGTAGCGATTTACCCATTTCAAAGGAGACCAGTCGTCCCAGAGGATCTTTATATTCACGTAGTTTTAATCCGATCTGACGAACGATTTCACCACGTCTGGGAGCCGGGATTGTTCTCCAGTACCTGAACCCCTCCTGCGCGGTTTGCACAACTTTGTGATAATCATCCACCGACGCCTGATAGACTGATGCAATGTATTCACCAGTAGCAGGAGAATGTATTTTTAATTCTCCCTGACTATTTGTTTTATTCCATTCCAAACCAGTTGATGACCCGAAATTTTTATCCTTAATACCAAGCTTCCCGAGAAAATCCATAAATCCTCCTAAATTGTTGAGCACTATTCCTTTAGTGCACTTTTTCAGTTTAATAAAACATTTCAAATATCGTAAATTTAAGAAATATTCATTTTGCAGTAAATCTGTTTTTATTTTGATCTTATTATGTCCGTTATACATCCATTTTTAATTGCATTGATTCTTTCATATATTTTAGAGGTTTGCAAGGAGATCCAAACTATGGATTTTTTAAAAATTGATGCGCAACAGGTCGATAAAATCCTGAGCCGATTTCTTTTTCAGGAGGTTACAAAAACCGGTTTCGAGCATGTTGTGTTAGGCCTATCAGGAGGAATAGATTCAGCTGTTGTTGCCTATCTTTGCGCCCGCACATTTTCGCCCCGAAAGGTCACCGCCTTGATTATGCCATACCGGACCAGCAACCCGGAGAATATGAAAGATGCAGAATTGATTGTCTCCGAAACCGGTATCAGCCATATCATGCATGATATATCGCCAATGATCGATGCCTTTTTTTCTAATGATCCAGATGCAGATATGATTCGCAGGGGAAACCGAATGGCCCGTGAGCGTATGTGCTTTTTGTACGATTTTTCTTCCCAAAGACGTGCAATGGTAATCGGAACAAGCAACAAAACAGAATTACTTTTAGGATATGGCACGATCTTTGGCGATCTGGCAAGTGCAATAAATCCGATTGGTGATCTTTATAAATCCCAGGTCTGGCAGCTTGCGGAATTTTATAAGATTCCGAAACATATCATTGATAAGGCACCCTCAGCTGATTTGTGGAGTGGGCAAACAGATGAGAATGAGATCGGATACACTTATAAAGATATAGATATGTTACTGCATTATTTGGTGGACTTGCGTTATTCTGAGGCGATGCTCTCTGAATTGAGTTTCTCACCTGAGATGATTAAGGATATTCAGAGCAGAATGCAACGGTCTCAGTTCAAACGTCGTCCACCGGTTATTGCCAAACTATCTAACAGGACGATTAATCAGGATTTCAGATATTGTCGTGACTGGGGTGTTTAAAAGTGGAAGAAATAATAAAAGGTGCCCTTTATCTGGTAAGCACCCCAATTGGTAATTTAGGCGATATCACATATCGGGCGGTGCATATTTTGAAAAATGTATCATTAGTTGCTGCGGAAGATACACGTAAAACATCCATTCTTTTCCGGAAGTATGATATCAAAAATTCATTATTCCCATACCATAGCTATAATCAAAAAGCCCAAATCCCAAAACTAGTGGTAAAATTAAACAAGGGTGATTCCATAGCTCTTGTGTCAGACGCCGGCACACCGGGTATTTCTGATCCTGCCTATACTCTGGTTACAGCCTGTATTTCTGATAATATACCCATCATACCGGTTCCCGGGGCCTCGGCAATTCTTGCTGCTCTGGTGGTCTCGGGATTATCAACCAACCGATTTTCTTTTGAAGGTTTTCTTCCACTGAAGAAAGGCCGAAAATCAAGAATTTCGGAAATTGCTGAAGAAAAACGTACCATCGTCATTTATGAATCACCTCACCGGATCAAGAAGACCATAAATGAACTGCATGAACAAATTGGCGATCGCCCTTGTTCAATGGGCCGAGAACTCACCAAAAAGTTCGAAGAAATCTACCATGGATCTCTTGCTGATCTCAAAACGGTAGTGAACGAAAAATCCCCGCGCGGAGAATATGTTCTGGTAATTTCCGGGAAACAATCTAAAACTTGAGTAATCTTCTTCAACGATATCATTAGATTTTTTCTTTTACCAGAGCACAGTTTTAAGTAAATTTATGTTTTTGGTATATTTATAAACATCTGATTTGCAGGGATCATGTCCGGAATTATCTCAAAACGTAATACATTGATTGAGATTTTAAAAACTTCATTGCCTGCCGTTGTTGATTTATCTTCACAAACATTTACATGGTTGATAGAAGCTATTTTAATCGGAAATCTCGCCACCGCGGCACTTGCTGGAGTAGGTATTGCGCAGCAGGTGATTTTGTTAACCTTTACTATTTTGCTGACATTTGTCGTCGGTAGCTCTATCATTATCGCAAGATATCTGGGCGCCGGGGATAAATGGCAGGCCAATCATGTACTTGGTCAGTCCTTGATTGTCGGAATTTTTTTATCCATATTAATTGGATTAATTTGGTACTTTGGAACACCGCTGATTTTTATGCTGATACGGGAAGAGGAACCAATTGCCCGTTTATACGGTGTAAAATATATCACAACGATCGCCTGGTTCACACCGCTGATTGTTACTAATTTTATTGCACTCGGCATTATGCGTGCCACCGGTGATACGATATGGAGTATGAAAATAAATGTCGCCGTTCAGATTCTTAATTTGGTTTTGGATGCCGTGCTCATTTTCGGACTTCTGGGTTTTCCGCGACTGGAAACACTGGGCGCTGGTTTGGCAGTTGGTATTGCCCATTCAACAGGTTTTTTTATGACGCTCTTTGTTTTACGAAAGGGTAAGTCCAGTTTGTTTTTACCATTTATGGAACTGACTAGTCCCAACATGACAACGTTCAAACGGTTGATCAAAATGGGTATTCCGACCACAGTTGAACAACTGGTCTGGGCAGTGGGACAGCTCTTTCTGAGTATCTTCGCCGGCTGGTTGGGGATTGTTGTCCTGGCAACCCATCAGGTATTTGTCCGGATACAATCGGTCATAACGATGATATTTTTTGGTTTTGGTCTTGGCTCTATGGCGCTGGTCGGGAAAAATCTGGGTGCCGCTGATACCCTGCAAGCGCAAAGGACTGGGAAAATTACCGGATTAGTCGGTATTGCAGCCGCGACAATTATCGCAATTTTACTTTATACTGGATCAAGTCAGATCATTTCCGTATTTACTGATGATCCAAATGTCATCCATTTGGCCGAAACCCTGATAATTATTTTTTCCATAATCCAGCTGCCAAAAGGTGTTAATATTGTTTACTCAGGAAATCTGCGGGGAAGTGCTGATTTGACCTGGCTGATGTGGCTTGCAGTCATAACTGTTATGATTTACGATATATTTGGCTCCTGGCTTGTTGCTATTGTTTTCGGCATCGGTTTAAGTGGCATTTGGATCCTTCAGGGTCTTGATGAATTGACCCGCTTTATATTGAATTATTGGCGGTTTAATCGGGGTAAATGGAAGGTTATTGATATTTGAATGCTATAAAAAATGCACCCCTAAGCAGCGGATTATTTATCTCATTTGAAGGTCTGGATTTATCAGGCAAGTCAACACAAATCAGCCTACTGACCGATCGAATCAGTAAAATGGGCTCCCCATTCATTCTGATACGCGAACCAGGCGGAACACCGATATCAGAGCGAATCCGGGAAATTTTACTCGATTTAAGAAATCACGAAATGACCGATATTTGCGAATTACTGCTGTATAGCGCGGCCCGTCACCAACTTGTTATTCAGGAAATATCCAAAGCGCTCGAAGCGGGAAAAATAGTTATTGCTGACCGATTTGTTGACTCAACAACAGCTTATCAGGGGTATGGGCGTCAACTACCCATGCATTTCATACGACAGCTGAATCTTATCGTAACAGAAGGATTGATTCCGGACGTTACTTTTTTCCTTGATCTTAGCTATGATGAAATGATTGACCGGAGAAAATTTAGAGCAGAAACAGCCGACCGGCTGGAGTCCCAGGGAAAGATATTCTATGAACGTATTCGTGACGGATATCTTGAGATAGCCGATCAAAATTCCACCAGATTTAAAATTATTGCCGCCACTTTACCGATTGATCATATAGGTGAGCAAATTTGGGAATTTGTGGCTGATTTTTTGCCTTTTAAAAATATAAAATACTGAGGTATATAAAAATGAAACAATCAAATTTTGTATTGATCATTCTGACGATTTTAACCCTTATCGTACCTGTAACGGATTTCAATCATGATATTCAAGCCGATGAAGGAGAATATTACGCTAAGATAAAAAAGGGGCTCACCTATTTCCGAAAAGTATATGAACGTGTACAATCCAACTATGTTGAGGAAATAGATCCATATGAGTTTGTAAAGTCCGGGATAGATGGCATGCTGGGTACCCTGGATCCGTATACGGTATTTATAGAACAGGAAGCCGACGCCCGTTTGAGAATTATTACAACTGGGAAATACGGCGGGCTTGGTATGGAGATCGGTATGCGCAATAACCAGGTAACGGTGATTAGTCCCATGGAAAATTCCCCGGCAGAAAAAGCCGGGATTGTTGCCGGAGACATAATTGAAAAAATAAATGGTGCGCCGGTCTCGAGTCTTTCACCGGAAAAAATATCCAATCGTCTGCGCGGACCAGTTGGCTCAAAGGTTGAGATCGCCTTTCGCCGACCGGGGTATGATGGTGAGATAATATTAAATCTGGAGCGTGAAGAAATTGTGATTGAAGATGTCAGCTTTGCCGACTTTGTTAGACCCGGAATTGCTTATTTCAGATTGACCGGATTTACCGAAAAAGCTTACTCGGAGCTCTATGATGAAATTGAGCGGTTGAATAATTCGCGTAAAATAGAATATTTAATCCTGGATCTTCGCGGTAATTCCGGTGGCCTGCTGGAGGCGGCCGTCGATGTTGCCAGCATTTTTCTGCCGAAAGGTACCAGTGTTGTATCAACACGTGGCATTAGAGATGGAGAACATTATTTCAAGACAACAAATGACCCGTTATTACCCACAACACCTATGGCCGTCATGGTTGATGGTGGAAGTGCCAGCGCTTCTGAGATTGTTGCCGGGGCATTACAGGATCTCGACCGCGCAATTATTGTGGGAACTGAAACCTTTGGTAAAGGTCTTGTTCAAAAAGTATATAATATTGATAAAGACAGTAATACAAAAATAAAAATAACAACGGCTAAATATTATATACCAAGCGGACGTTGTGTGCAAAAACAGGATTATTCAAAAAATAATGATGTGTTTTTTCACACTGAGGTCGATTCTCAGGGTGAAACCTCAGTTTCCCCGGAAGTGTTTTATACTGCCAATAAAAGGCTTGTTTATGAAAAAGGGGGTATAACACCTGACAGATATGTCCCCGGAGATAGTCTGGATTATCTTATAACCGAGTTGTGGCGCAAAAGTCTGCCATTCAATTTTGCCGTTACGTATCATAGTCAGCACCCGGAATGGAAAGCTGAATCAGGAATTACCGATAATATTTTTACTGATTTTTTAGAATACTTATCAGAAGAAAAATTTTCCTACAGCCTGGAAGGAGAGCGTGAAATTCAAAAATTCATTGATTTAGCAGGAAAAAACCGGTACCCGGATTCTGTTTCACAACAGGCAGAATTGCTTTTGGAGCAACTCAATGCCATAAAGCAAGATCACCTTATTGCCAACAAAGAATCTATCGGAGAAGTATTGTTTAATGAATTAGCGGAAAAATACTATGGAAGCAAAGATAAATTCCAGTATACCCTTATATATGATGAACAGATTGATGCCGCCATTGAGAACTTAACCGATCAGAATTCATACCGAAAGATTCTTGCAATCAACTGATAATAGGTTTAAAATTGTATTCAAAAAAAAGGATTGATCATATCAATCCTTTTTTTATGCCTAGATCTGATATGACCACAAAGAACATTAAGAAATCTACCCGGGCTTTATTTAATGATTTATTTGAAATCAGTCATGGGATTGGTACGCAAATCTATGTTGTCGGTGGGTTTGTCCGTGATTTGCTTTTAGGATTTGAAAGTAAGGATATCGATTTTGTTGTTCTGGATGATGCGTTGAAATTTGCCCGAACCTTTAAAAACCATGTTAATGCAAAATCCATAGTTGTATATCCCAAATTCGGGACGGCAATGGTACAGCAGGGTCTGTATAAACTGGAATTTGTTACCGCCCGCGAGGAGGCATATACGGGAACTTCCCGAAAACCGGTTGTTACAAAAGCCGATTTAGAGACCGATCTTAGTCGCCGCGATTTCACAGTAAATGCCCTCGCAATGGAGATCGGACCAGATACTTTCGGTAAAATAATTGATCCCTGGAATGGCCAAAACGATCTGAAACATAAGATTTTACGCACCCCTCTTGACCCTGATATCACTTTTTCAGATGATCCCTTGCGTATGTTAAGAGCTGTGCGGTTTGCAACACAACTCTCTTTTACTATTGAAAAAGAGACATTCACCTCTATACAACGTAAAGCAGACCGCCTTAGTATTATATCTCAGGAGAGGATCACTGACGAATTTAATAAAATCATGTTAACCCCAAAACCATCTACCGGATTGCAATTACTCTTTGAGACAAATTTATTGAACATTTTCCTGCCCGAATTCGTCATGACCATGGGTACAGAGCAGCGTAGCAAATATCACCATAAAGATGTGTTTTATCACACACTTCAGGTTATCGATAAGGTTGCCACAGCTTCTGAAAAACTTGAATTACGTTTGGCTGCTTTATTCCATGATATTGCTAAACCACGCACGAAAAGATTTGAAGATGAGGTGGGCTGGACATTTCATGGACATGAAGTGGTTGGAGAACGTATGGCCGGCGCCATTATGCGTCGTCTCAAATATCCTACCCACACAATAAATTATGTAAAAAAACTTGTCCGGCAACACCTAAGACCGATGTTCCTGGTTGATGAAGAAGTAACAGATTCTGCTATCAGACGTTTACTTTTTCTGGCGGGAGAGGAGTTTGATGACCTGATGGCTTTATGCCGGGCAGATATAACTTCTAAAAATCCACGGACAATAAAAAAACATATGCAAAATTACGAAATTGTACTGGAAAAGGCCCGCATCGTGGAAGAAAAAGATCGTATGCGTGCTTTTAAGAGTCCCGTTGACGGTATCGAAATCATGAGGATATTTAATCTGACTCCCGGTCCAGCGGTTGGTCGGATAAAAAAAATTATTGAGGAAGCAATTCTCGATGGAGAGGTTCCAAATGAACATGAAGCGGCACTTAAATTTCTTGTTAACAACAAACTTAAATTACTAATCGATTCTGATGCCCATGATTGAACCCAGATATAATCTATATAAAAAGAAACAGATGTTTCGTTGTGTACATGAACTACATCAGCATTTTAAAGATGAAATGTCGCCTTTCCACATCCTGGTGCACAAACAGTGCTATCCACATGGATGCATCTATTTTAAATGGAAATGCCGACTTCTGGCCAAGAAAAAAAAGTGCTTCCGGAATTTCGAAAAGGTTGGACGTGAATGTTTTAATTGCCGGTATTTTTATGAAGAAAAAATTCATCAATATCCAGAGTTTATGAATGATGAAACTGACTTCTCTGAATTTAATCAGTCCTTTGAAGATTTTGAGTCGTGGGTTGAGAACCTCAGGCTTAAACGGATCGAAATAGAAGGAACGGTAAATTTTGTCTCCCCTGAGCTCACGCTTTTAAATACCAATAATATCTATTCAATCCGTTTTTCCGGTTTTTTGGTCAGATTTCAAAACGGTTTTATTGATAATGTGCCTTTTGAAGATCCTTTTTTTTTAAGGATCTCGGCGATAACACAGCAACAGCTAAAAATTAGACGCGGAGACGAAATAGAATTTAAGGCTCAAATTGAAATTGACCGCGGCCGGTTCAGATTTATCAAATCCGGCAGTTTTACTTTTTATCAAAGGGGGGAGGAAAAGGCACCACAGAAATCTGATGTTCTGGACATGCTCAATAAAAGTAAAATTCATATACAACAAAATGTAAACTGCCTTGGTTGCCTGTATGGCGTTCTGGCTGATATTCACAACAATCACTCCGGGCCCCGACGCGCGCTCATTTGTCTGGAAGGTATTGATGAGCCGACAACCTGTCAAATATGTGAAGTAATTGATAATGATGGACATGAAGATGCGTGTGGTAATCCAAAATGGAAAGGAGCGGGCTGCCGGCAGACAGTATGATGCCCGATGGATCTATTTGCATCGGTTCATAAAACTGGGTTCATCATCGTTTCAAGGAAACAAAGACTTATATCTGAGCCATGCTTTTTCATAATCAGCTAATTGAAACCCAGAAGGTGTATTAAAATATATCTGTTCATCTCTCCGTAAAGTTGATATTGTGAGCCATTGATAGGCAAGATGTTCAGAGGATAGTTGGATCGCCGGCTTTCCAGTCTGACAAAGATAATCAATGGACAGTAATAACCGGCCGTTAAATTGGCCGAACCATGTTGTGACCGGCTCCAATACCTCCGGAAGCTGCCCCGTTTCCTCATATACTTCCCTTTTTAGTCCCTCAATTGGATCCTCCAGTTCCATCAATCTTCCACCAGGGGGTCCCCAGGTAAAGGGGGATGTGTTTCGTTTTAGCAAAAGAAAGGAGTTGTTG
>Ga0209536_100004449_pt1 | contig 22134 bp, 17 predicted proteins | sample DeeMarSeWOR28_12_FD_187461 | JGI IMG/M metagenome (GOLD analysis project Ga0209536, IMG submission 187461) | Marine sediment microbial communities from White Oak River estuary, North Carolina - WOR-2-8_12 (SPAdes) (version 2) | ecosystem: Environmental > Aquatic > Marine > Intertidal zone >... | reverse complement strand
CGGGTTTTCCCGCTGCCGGCGCCGGCGAGCACGAGTGCGGCTCCCGGGCCGTGTTCAACAGCCAGCCGCTGTTGAGGGTTCAGTTGAGACAATATATCCATCCATCAATCCTAGCAAAACCGAAGAGGGGTGTCAGGACTGTAGAGCCGTAAAATTCAACATAAAAACTGCTTTTAAAATGACCCGATCCGGGTATATTAGACAATTCAAATTCGCAATCAAATTTGAACCGTCGGCATCTGCAATTGTTTTGCAGAAATGAGTCATTGAGGAACTGAAGGAAGTACAAGCGGCAATCCACAGACGCCGACAGCGGCATTCGAAACCACATAGGGGAGAACGGAATGAACACCACTCCTAAATCAGGAAAAATTCCATTGTATTGCAATCCCGGAATATCGGCCGAGCGCAGGACAAAAGATCTCCTGTCCCGAATGACTCTGGAAGAAAAGGCAGCCCAGATGATGTGCATCTGGCAGCTGAAAAGCCAATCACTTGTCGACAAGCGAGGAAATTTCAATGCAAAGAAAGCGAAGGCCTATTTCAGGAGCCGCCTGGGATTAGGGCAGGTCGGGCGTCCCAGCGATGCGGGAGAAGGAAAGAATGCCCGGGATATGGCGAAATTGACCAATGCCATTCAGAAATTTTTTGTTTCAAACAGCAAACACGGTATTCCCGTTGTTTTCCATGAAGAATGCCTTCACGGCCATGCGGCTGTTGATGCTACCTCTTTCCCGCAGCCCATAGGGCTGGCTGCTACATTCGATCCCGATCTGGTGCGTCGTCTGTATGCCATGACGGCTGAAGAAGCGCGGGCCCGCGGAACTCATCAGGCGCTCACTCCGGTGGTTGACGTCGCACGCGAACCACGTTGGGGCCGGGTTGAAGAAACCTTCGGCGAAGATCCCTATCTTGTTTCGTGTATGGGCGTCGCTGCCGTCGTCGGATTTCAGGGGAGTGCCGCTTTCACGGGAAAGAAAAACATCATTGCCACATTAAAGCATTTCGCCGCCCACGGCCAACCGGAATCCGGCACCAACTGTGCCCCCGCAAATGTTTCCGAGCGTGTTCTGCGGGAAGTGTTTCTGCCACCTTTCCAAACGGCAATTCAAAAGGCGGGTGTCATTAGTGTGATGGCTTCATACAACGAAGTCGATGGAGTGCCTTCGCATGCCAATAGATGGCTGCTGCAGGAAATTCTTCGAAAGGAGTGGGGATTTAAAGGATATGTCGTATCGGATTATTACGCCATTCGCGAACTCCACGAACGTCCTGAACTGTTCGGCAATCACCTCGCGGAGGACGGGAAGCAGGCTGCAGCTCTTGCGGTTGAGGCCGGAGTGAATATAGAACTGCCCGATCCGGATTGCTATCGACACATTGTCGAACTCGTTCGCAAGGGAGTCCTCCGGGAATCCCAGATAGATACTCTCGTAGCTCCTATGCTGTTGTGGAAATTCCGTATGGGGCTTTTTGAAGATCCGTATGTGGATCCGGATACTGCTGAAAAAACGGTTGGATGCGATGCGCATCGTCAGCTGGCGCTCCAGGCTGCCCGGAAGACCGTCACGCTTCTCAAGAATGAGGGAAATATTGCCCCGCTGAACCGGCGAAGAATTAAAACGCTCGCCGTAATCGGTCCCAATGCGGATCGTGTGATGCTTGGTGGATATAGCGGAATTCCTAAAAATCCTACCACGTTGCTGCAGGGTATCCGGGATTGTGTCGGAGATTCGATGAAGATTCTGTATCACGAGGGCTGCAAGATCACGGTAGGAGGATCCTGGCAGCAGGATGAAGTTCAGATGAGCAATCCGGCAGACGATCGCCGAAGCATTGCTGCCGCTGCCAGAATTGCCCGAAAAGCAGACGCAGTTGTTCTAGCCGTCGGTGGCAACGAACAGACTTCACGGGAAGCCTGGATGGGCAACCATCTCGGAGACCGGGCCTCCCTCGATATGGTCGGCCTTCAGGATGAATTGGTCAATGCGGTCGCAGCAACGGGCAAACCGGTCGTGGCCTTTCTTTTCAATGGTCGGCCGCTTTCAATTCTCAACCTGGTGGAAAAAGTTCCGGTGATTTTTGAGTGCTGGTATCTTGGTCAGGAAACGGGGCCTGCCGTCGCAGAAGTACTGTTTGGAGATTCAAATCCGGGAGGCAAGCTTCCTATAACGATTCCAAGGTCTGCAGGGCATATTCCCGCATACTATAACTATAAGCCGGCGGCACGTCGGGGATACCTGTTTGACGAGGTGAGTCCGCTCTTTGCGTTCGGTTTCGGCCTTAGCTATTCCACATTCGAATTCAGCCGTCCAAGGCTGAAGAAAAGTACGATCCGCTCGAATGAATCAACAGTCCTTAAAGTGGAAGTCACTAATACGGGAAAAGTTACCGGCGATGAAGTCGTACAGGTGTATATTCGCGATAAGGTAAGTTCGGTCACCCGCCCCATCAAGGAATTGAAAGGTTTCGAGCGTGTCACGCTGGAGGCGGGACAAACAAAAACCGTTGCCCTGGAAATAACTCCTGAACATCTGTCATTCTACGACATCCGGATGAAACGGGTTGTAGAACCAGGTGAATTTGAAATTATGGTCGGAAATTCCTCCAGGGACTGCGACCTCCAAAAGCTTGTTCTACGCGTGAAATAGCGGTATTTATTGTTTAGGAAAACAGATACTTCATTTTTAAAGGCAAAATGGAAACCTGCCTGAGTTTGTACATGTACCTGCCCGGATTTTTCCCTTTTTCCGTCTCTACCTCTCTTGTTTTTTAATGGAAACGTGTATTCAATTCTTGACACTTCGGTAAAAAAAAAGATAGTGGTAAACGCTATCTGAATTTTTACAAGTATTGGGAATTGCCGAATCGGAGCAATATTCCGCTTTTGGAGAGATGCAAAAAAACATGATTCATTGTCTATGATAAGTCTGCAAGGAGGAAATGCAAATGGGCCTTGATTGGATGCCAAGAGAGCATGGAAAGAAAGACCATAGCCGTTATGGTTCGGAACACTGGGGGACCGAAGCCCCTTGTGTCGTCTATGAGAAAAAGCCTTTGAAGGATCCCAAAGGAAACATCGTGGAGGGTCTTTACACTTCCTGGATCCGGCTTAATAATCCAGCTCAGTATAATTCCTATACTACTGATATGGTAAAGGGAGTCATCGCCGGATTTGAAAATGCATCTGTGGATCGGGAAGTTGTCGCTGTTGTTTTTACCGCGACAGGACCGATGGCGTTCTGTACCGGAGGCAATACCAAAGAATATTCTGAATACTACAGTAAGCGACCTGAAGAATACGGCGCTTATATGGAACTCTTCAACAATATGGTGGACTCCATCCTGATGTGCAAAAAACCTGTGATATGCCGGGTCAACGGGATGAGGGTCGCCGGCGGGCAGGAAATCGGACTGGCCTGCGACCTTGCCGTATCTTCAGACCTGGCCATTTACGGTCAGGCCGGTCCCAGACACGGATCCGCTCCTGTAGGCGGTTCTTCCGACTTCCTGCCGTGGTTTTTGACCGCGGAAGACGCGATGTGGAACTGCATCAGCTGCGAAATGTGGAGCGCCTACAAGATGAAGTCGAAGAATTTGATTTCCAAGGTCGTTCCCGTATTGAAGGATGAGAAAGGCCAGTGGCTCAGAAACCCTCAGGTTGTCACAGATACCTATGTGGAAGATGGGGAGGTTGTCTTTGGAGAGTTCAAGAAGGGAGACGAATTTAAAGAGGCGAGGTCCTTGGTGTACGATAAGCTGAAAAAGAACGACTACGATTTTTCGCTTCTCGACGCGGAAGTCGACAAGGTTGTATGGACTTTTGCAAATCTGTTTCCCGGATGCCTCATGATGTCCATAGACGGGATCCGGAATAAAAAGAAATTTTTCTGGGATCAAACCAAGAATTCCAACAGGCACTGGCTGGCTACGAATATGATGGGCGAGGCTTTCCTAGGCTTCGGTGCGTTCAATACGAAGAAAATCACGGGGGTCGACACCATCGATTTCCTGAAATATCGAAAACTTGTAGCCGAAGGAGCCCTGGTGGACGAAGACTTCATGGAACAGGTCCTCGGCAAACCCAAATAATGAAAACGTTCAACGTCAAACGTCAAAGGTCGAAGGTCAAAGGTCGAAGGTCAAAAACTACTCTGATGGAGTAGACGGTCCTTGATTAAATCTTCCGTTACCTGTATTTGATTTAAGGAGCATATTTTTAATCCTTTATTATTAGACCTTCGACTATATTTTAAGGAGATACCATGAGTATTACTGCTGAAGCATATGTTTTGGAGGAGGCGAATAAGCCTTTGGTGCGCCGGTCTATGTCGATTCCTGATCCTGGTCCCGGGGAAGCCATAGTGGAAGTAATCGCATGCGGTCTCTGTCATACAGACTTGGGATACGCGAATGGATCGGTCCCGACTAAAAAAGGAATACCTCTTGTGCTCGGGCACGAAGCTGTCGGGAAGGTACTGGCAGCAGGAAAGGATTTTGAATCTCTTATTGGATCCTCCGTACTCGTGCCGGCAGTGCTGCCTTGCGGGGAATGTGTTTTCTGCCAGGCGGGTCGTGGTAATGCCTGCCCGAACCAGAAAATGCCCGGGAACGATATCGACGGAGGATTCTCTACACACTTTCTGGTACCTGCTCATCCGCTGATTGAGATCGGGGAAAAACTGTCTTCGAACGTCGCCTCGCTCTCCGTTGTGGCCGACGCCGTCTCAACGGCTTATCAGGCGATTCTGCGCGCCAAGCTCACTACGGATGATGTTGCGATCGTGGTCGGCGCAGGTGGTGTCGGCGGCTTTGTCGTTCAAATCGCGGCTGCAATGGGAGCCCGTGTCATCGCCTGTGACATAATAGAAGATCGTCTGAAGCTGATCGCGGCCCATGGAGCTGAAGAAACGGTCAATCTCACAGATAAGGATCCAAGAGAGCTTCGCAAGCAGGTCCGCGCTTTCGGAAAGGGAATCCCCACTCTGAAGTTCAAGATTTTTGAGTGCAGCGGAAGCCCTGCCGGTCAACTTACGGCATACGGCCTGCTGGAGCGTGGTGCAACCTTGATGCAGGTGGGGTACACACCGAAAAAGGTTGAAGTCCGGCTGTCCAATCTTATGGCTTTCGATGCAGAGATCCATGGGACCTGGGGTTGTGCTCCGGAAGCCTATCCCGGTGTGCTCAAAATGATCGAGGAAGGCAAGGTGAAGCTGGATCCTTTCATTGAATATGGGCCAATGTCCAAAGTTGACGAATATTTTGCGGCTATGACGGCTCACAAGCTTGAGCGCCGGATGGTGATGGATCCCCGTACTTAATAAAAACTGTCAAAGGTCGAAGGTCGAAGGTTAAAAACTACTGTGATGGAGTACTCGGTCGTTGATTACCTTTTCCGTTACTTTAATGTGACTTAAGGAGCATATTTTAAATCCTTTATTATTAGACCTTGGACCTTAGACCTTAGACCTTGGACCTTGGACCTTAGACCTTCGACATACTTGTGAAAAGGAGTGCGTATGGCTACAGAAAATGCTGCGCCGATTGTGAATGCAACTCTCCTCGAAGAAGGAACTCTGCTTCGCCTTGAGTTGAATCAACCCAAGGGGAATATCCTGACGCTGGAGATGATGCAGGCGCTTTCAAAGGAGCTTGATGCTCAAAGCAATAATGCCCACCTGCGAGCGGTCATTCTTCGCGGCGCCGGGAAACACTTCTCCTTCGGCGCATCCGTTGAAGAGCATCGGAAGGAGCAGGCCCCATCGATGTTAGCCGGATTCCACGCGATGATTCGAAAGGTTGCGGGATATCCGGTTCCAGTCATCGCGCTGGTTGAAGGATCGTGTCTCGGTGGAGCTTTCGAACTGGTCCTTGCCTGCCACATGGTTTTTGCATCTCCTACGGCTTCGTTCGGATGCCCGGAAATAAAACTCGGAGTTTTCCCTCCAGTTCTTGCCGCGATCGGAGCCCAGCGCCTGGGCGGACCTCTGACGGAGAGAATGATTTTAACCGGCTCCACAATCGATGCTGCGACGGCGGAGAAGTCCGGGATGGTATCGGCCGTTCTTTCCGGGGAAAATCCGGAAGAGGAATTGATCGAATGGTATCAGAAAAACCTACGTTCCCTTTCAGCCTTCGCCATCCGCCAGAATACGCGTGTTGCCCGGATCGGTTCGGGAATGATATCCGCGCTTCAGGAACCGCTGGATAAAATCGAGCGGCAGTATGTTGATGACGTTCTGGCAAGCCACGACGGCAATGAAGGCATCCAATCTTTCATAGAACGACGCAAACCTTCCTGGAAGGATTCCTGATTTACCGTTCACGCTCGTGTGCAGCCTCAAGTTTCGGCCTGTCGCAGCACAGATACAATTCATTGTTCATCAGTTTTTTTATGCGTATATTCGACTCCCATGTACACATTTTTAATCAGAGGGTAATTGGGAATGTTATTCCAAGAACCGAACTTGTGCGCACATTGTGTCTTGAGGTCGAGAATATCGAATATCGGCTGTCTCTGTCTTCATTGATGGAGCAGATGAAGGAGGCAGATGTCCGCGGCGCCCTGATGCTTCCTACCGCCGATGTAAACAAACTTGCTGAGGTCAACAGGGATTTTATTGAAACAGCGTCCAGGATCCCGGGATTATATACAGCCGGAACGCTCCATCCGGACTACGAAAATATCGATGTGGAACTACTCAATCTGAGCCGGGCCTCCGTCCGCGTTATCAAGCTTTGTTCCTTCTCACAGAAATTTTCACTGAACGGCGCCAAAACGTATGAAATGTTCGAACGGATTCAATCTTTTAACGACTCCGTCAATGTTCCCTTTGCTGTGGTTTTGGATACCTTGACGCTTGCAGATCGCTTTTTCGGCACGGATCCCGAGCATACAACGACCCCGCAGTCTCTTATGCACCTAGTGGATCGGTTTGCAGGTATCAAATTCATCGGCGCTCACATGGGAGGCCTCGGAGCTCCCTTTGAAGTGCTGATCCGATGCCTGAATCCCGCGCCGAATTTCTATCTGGATACGTCAAATGCCGCACATACCCTGACTAAGGATCAGTTCATCCAAATGCTGGACCGTCACGGATCGGAACATATCCTCTTCGGCACCGATTGGCCCTGGTTCAATCATAGAAGCGAGATTGAACGTCTCGACAGTTACATGGAAGCCGCAGGTTACACTGTGTCCGAGAAACAAGCTGTTTTCAGCGGGAATATTGAGACCATTCTCGGACTGGCCGGACGGTAACGCATATCTATTGCCGAACCATTTTGCGCGTCTCCCAAAGAGAAGATAATCCATACCGTTTACTTTCAATGTCGATCTTTATGGTAACCGATACTCTTGTTTTAATCTCACCAATTTGATCGGTTTCAAAAGGGCGGATTTCTTTAAATGAATTATAATTACCGGAAGCAGCTCGTTTGTTCCGACGGCCTTGCTTGAGGGTTTTAATCAAGATCTATATTTATAAATTATTGATAATAATGTAAATAAGTATTTTATAATCCTTCTGTAACATCGGGGCGCCTCTTCATCCGGCCCTCTCTGGGATTGAGATTCGTGAAACGACTGAAGTGTGAATATTGTTGACAGAAGCGGTTTAGTTCTACTAGTCTATTGGTAACCGATATTGGATACCATAAATGGCGGCCTTTGCATGGAAGAAAATAGTCAGACACAAATACTGAACTTGATCCGGAACTCTAATACAGGTCTTCAGATCGAAGAAGTTGGAGAAATACTGGGTCTGACCCGCCATACTGTCGCCAAGTATCTGGAGATCCTCCGCGCTGAAGGGAAGATCCGATATAACAAAATCGGCCGTACTAAACTCTGGAAAGTTGTATCGGCCACGGTTGTTACGAGGCTGTTAGGCATGGACGATCTCGATGAAATTCTCCATATCGCTGATAAGATCGAAAGAGAGGATGATTCTGAGAAAGCTGAAAGAATGGCTTCCCTGAAAGAGACAGCCGTGTACCAGCTTCAGCAAGGCGATCCTCTCCTGAACCTGGGTGCTGAAATTGACGGCATATTGGTTGGTTTCATCTTTGGGGAAATCAAGTTCTGGGAATTCGGGCGTGGTGAGAGGACCGGATGGATAAAAGTCCTTGGAGTAGCCCAGGACTTCCAGGGAATGGGCGTCGGGCATAAACTCGGAGAGACGCTGCTGGACCATTTCAAAAAGAAGAATGTTAGGAAAGTAAGAACCTTGGTGGACTGGTACGAAGGAGATCTAATATCTTATTTCAAGTCGTTAGGCTTTAACATGCTCAGTATGCTGCCCTTGGAGAAGGAGATATGACCGGCAATGGCGGGCAGTACGTTAGTGAAAAATACAGCCTGGATGTTGTCCGCCCTTGCAGTGCATTTTAATGCCGTTTAAATCCACAGCCTATGGCCGTGCGACTCTAGGAGGCTATGCCGGTCCGGAGAGAATTTTTAGAAAGTATCCCGAATGAGGTTTCCCGTTCCCCGTTTCAGGTTAAAAAACCCTGAACCGGGAACGGGAAACGGGAAACGAAATATTTACATATACCATCTAAGTCCCGTTTTACGGGGCAGGTCAAAGCCACGTCTTCTAGACGTGATCGATTACTTTAGAGGGGGTTTAAAGAAATGAGGTACGGAGAGACAGGATTTAATCTGGAAATCGATCTGTCCCGCGGAAACATAGAAAGGGTGGAAAACGATCCCGTAGATACCGAGCTTTACCTGGGAGGGTTGGGTACGAACGCCAAGATCATGTGGGACAGGGTTCCACCGGAAGTCGACGCATTTTCTCCCGATAATCTGCTGATATTCAGCGCCGGTCTATTATGCGGAACGCCCGCCGTCGGCTGCAATCGCACGATTGTTACCACTATTTCCCCACAGACCAAGCTGCTGGCATTCTCGATGATGGGAGGATTCTGGGCGCCGGAATTGAAGTATGCCGGTTACGACAAGGTGATTATTCGCGGCAAGTCTCCCAGCTTGGTCTACCTCTACATCAACAACAACAAGGTGGAAATCCGGGATGCTTCCCATCTGCAGGGCAAAGGTTCCAACGAAACCACCGATCTACTTCGCCAGGAAGTGAAGGATTCCAATGCCCAGGTTGCCGCCATCGGCATGGCCGGTGAAAACAGGGTATATTTCGCCTCCATCGAACAGGAGCGATCCAGCGCCAGTCGCGCGGGAATAGGGGCCGTCATGGGCGACAAGGGATTGAAGGCCATTGTCGTCCGGGGAACCAAGGATATCAATGTTGCCCGCCCGGCTGAATTCCACGGGCTTTGCAGTGAGGTGTTGCAATATATTAAAAAACGCGAAAATAATCCCATACCGGGAGTTATGCCCATCCTGGCCGGGCTTGGTTCGCCGCAGGAGATGAAGATCCACGATGAGAAGTGGCACACCGAAAGTTTCATGTGGGGGAATTCCCGCGTCCGAAGAAAAGATTTCTGGACAGAGGAAGTAGCCAAGGAATGGACCGGGACACTGGAAAATACGCGGACGCGGCTTATCAGTTGTTATAACTGCCCGATGAAATGCGGCGGGACCATTTCGATTCCCGGACTTCCCACCTACATGATGAAATGCTTCTCGAAGCTCACCTATACAATGGCGGCGTTTTCGGACCTCGATTTCGGGCTGAAAATCGCTCAACGGGCCACGGAGTATGGAGTAGACGGGTTTTCGACGCCGCAGGTTATGGCCTTCGCGCTGGAACTATACGAAAACGGCATTTTAACCGACGACGACCTGCCCGAACTGCCTTCCGACAACGAGGGAAGGTTTTATTACCTTCTGGACAAAATCGTCCGGCGGGAAGGAATTGGAGATGTTCTGGCTAACGGGACGTATTGGGCGGCCAAAGAGATCGGCAAAGGAGCGGAAGAATATGCTCATAACAACATCAAGAAAATCGAGCAGCTTCCTCTCAAGCTTTCCATGCTGAATCCTATTTATTTCCTGATGTATTGCACCGGAGAGAAGATAAACATTACCCAGATCGAAGGGCAGTTCCCCCAGATGCCTTTTCCAAAAAGGGAACAGCGTGAAGAGTTTGTAAAGGACTGGATCCAGGTACCGGATGAAAAGTTCAAGCAATATTTCCTGGACTGGGAGCTTCGCGGGGAAAATTCCATGCCTTTCTACCCCACCGTTGAAATGTGTTGTGACATAGTCGACTGGCAGGAAAAGATGCATTATATCGACGATGCTCTCGGAATGTGCGCCGGCTTGTCCTCATTTCCCTTAAAGCCTCCCTATCACATCCATAATTATCCGAAATTGATCTCGGCGGGTGCGGGGATCGACATGGATGAAGAGACATTAAGCCAGGCGGTCAAAAGATATCGAACACTGGTCCGGGCCATCAATATCAGACGGGGTATGCGCAGGGAGGATGAGAAGCCTCCGGAGAATCATTGGAAGAAGAGATTTCCCGAACTTGAGAAGGAACTTCTGGATACCTACTACAAGTTCAAGGGTTGGAACGAGGAGGGCATTCCTACTAAGGAATCTCTGGAAGAGTTGTCATTGGATTATGTCAGCGAAGATTTCCTGAAGAGGGGCATCTTGACCGCAAACGGAGATTCTCCTGCGGCTGAAGAAGAGAAGGAATAAAGCGAAGAGGTGGTAACCGTCATGGGTGAGAAAAAAAAGAAGATCATTAAAACCATCAGGGTGGATGTTGATAAGTGCAATGGCTGCCGGGCATGCGAAGTGATCTGCTCAGCCTTTCACGCCGAGCCGAAGTACAGCAGCAATAATCCGGCCCGGGCCCGGGTCCGTGTTATCCGTCATCCGCTGAGAGACATATACGTGCCGGTGTACGCGGGTGAATACGCGCCTGCCGAATGCATGGGACGCGACCAGTACACGATTAACGGGAAGGAGTACGAGGAATGCGCCTTCTGCCGTGCTTCCTGCCCGTCCAGGGACGCCTTCAAGGAGCCCGATTCCGGGCTTCCCTTAAAGTGCGATATGTGCGAAAGCGACCCGGATCTGACCGAGCCGATGTGCGTGCAATGGTGTTTGAACGATGCCCTGATTTACGAAGAAAGGGAAGAGGAAGTGGAAGAGGATGCTGTGGCTCAGCAGGAAGAGGTGGAAGTTGGATTGGAGGCATTGGCAAACAAATACGGCCTGCAGAATGTGATGGATGCCGTTGCCCGAATGTCAAAGAAAGACTGATAAAGAAGAGGTCCTGAAAAGACAGTGGAGAATATAGCCGACTTCAAAGAGATCGTCGATATCATTAAAGAGAAAGGCGGAGAAGCCTTTAAATACTGCTACCAGTGCGGAATGTGCGACACGGTCTGCCCCTGGAACCGGGTTCGGAACTTCAGTATACGCAAACTGATCCGGCAGGCCACCTTCGGGCTGACCGAAGTGGAAAACGAAGAGATATGGCGATGCACCACCTGTGGAAGATGTCCGCAACGATGCCCCAGGGGAGTGGGCATCCTGGAAATCGGAGTGGCCAACCGCAGGCTGGCGACTGAATTCGAAGTTTTCCCGGCTCATGTCAAACCGATCCGGGGTATCACACAAAGTCTCACCAGCGAGGGAAATCCTCTGAATGAGGATCAGAAAAACAGGGCCAATTGGACCGAAGGACTCTCCGTAAAGACTTTTGAGGAGGGGATGGAAATCCTCTATTTCCCCTGTTGTTATCTCAGTTACGATCCAAGATTGAAAAAGGTGGCAAAAGCTACCGTCAATATCCTCAACAAAGCGGGTGTGGATTTCGGAATACTGGGAGTCCAGGAGAAATGCTGCGGTGAGAGCATTCGCAAGACGGGCAACGAGGAATTATTCAAGCGACTGGCCAAAGAAAATATTAAAACGTTTATCGATAACGGCGTAAAGAAAATCCTCGTTTCTTCACCGCATTGCTACCACGCCTTTAAAAACGACTACGACGAATTCAAAGTCAACTTCGAAGTAGTGCACATCACGCAGTACCTGCATGAACTCGTGAATGAGGGAAGGCTGGAGCTGAACAAGGAATACCTGAAAAAAGTCACGTACCACGATCCCTGCTATCTAGGCCGACATAACTCCATCTACGACGAACCCCGGGATACCCTGAATAAAGTTCCGGGTCTGGAACTCTCCGAGCTGCCAGACGCCAGGGTCGACAGCCTATGTTGCGGAGGCGGGGGCGGAAGGATCTGGATGGAGACCCCCAAAGAGGAGCGTCTCTCCGATTTGAGGTTGGAACAGATGAGCGGAACCGGAGCCGAAGTGCTGGTTACTTCCTGCCCATATTGCATTACCAATTTTGAAGACAGCCGGATGAACCGGGAGGACAGCGAATCCATGGAGGTTAAGGACATCACCGAGCTGATACAGGAAGTGATTTAACCCGCATATCGCACACGAATCGCAGACGGATAAACCGGATAAGGACAAAGAGAAGTGGAAAAAGAAACAATCGTAGGACAGTTGGTACAAAGTCCAACAGACCGCAATTATGGAGACGTCATGATTGTCGGAGGTGGGATCAGCGGCATCCAGGCCGCTCTCGATCTTGCTACGGCAGGGTATAAGGTTTACCTGGTTGAGAAATCTCCGACCATCGGCGGACACATGGCCCAGCTCGACAAGACTTTTCCCACGAACGACTGTTCCATGTGCATTGAATCTCCAAAGTTCGTCGAATGCAACCGCCATCCCAACATAGAAATTATGACCTATACAGAAGTGGATTCCGTGGAAGGAGAGGCGGGAAACTTCACCATAGCCCTTACAAAAAAGCCAAGATATGTGGAGGAGGGCAGGTGCACGGGATGCACTGTCTGTGTGGAGTACTGCCCGGTTCATTATCCGGACAGGTTCAATCAGGACATTTCATCGAACAAGGCCATACACATTTACTTTTCCCAGGCGATTCCGCTGGTTACTTATATTGACGAAAGCTGCCTGTACCTGAAAGAAGGCAAGTGCAAGATCTGCCAGGGAGTCTGCAAGGCCGACGCCATCAATCTCAACCAGAAGCCGGAGAAGATAGAGGTGAATGTAGGCGCCGTCATCCTGTCTCCCGGCTTTGAACCTTTCGATCCGAAGCTGCGGAACGATTATGGATACGGCAAGTACGAGAACGTTGTCACAAGTCTCGACTATGAACGGTTGCTTTGCGCCACAGGACCTTTTGAAGGGGAAATACTGCGCCGAAGCGACAACAAACATCCCCATAACGTAGCCTGGATTCACTGTGTGGGTTCCCGCCAGGTTATTCCGGGTGGGAATAGCTACTGTTCCGCTGTGTGCTGTACTTATACCCAGAAACAGGTAATCCTGACGAAGGATCATGATGCGGACGCAGAATGTACGATATTTCACAATGACATTCGTTCTTACGGTAAAGATTTCGAGCGTTTTTATCAGAGGGCTGAAAACCTTCCGGGAGTTCGATTCATAAGAAGCTATGTATCCATAGGGCGTGAAATCCCGGAAAGCAAAAACGTTACAATCCGGTACTCGACTCCTGAAGACGGGGTCAAGGAAGAAGAATTCGATATGGTGGTGCTGTCCGTCGGGCTGACGCCTCCGGCCGATTTCAAGAATCTGGCTCAAAAGTTCGGAATTGAGCTGGATGCGCACGGATTTTGTAAGACCGATCCCGCAAACCCAATGGAAACCACGCGCCCCGGCGTTTTCATCAGCGGCGCCTTCAAGGGACCTGTCGATATTCCCGAGTCCGTTGTGACAGCCAGCGGTGCGGGTTCCCAATGCGGAGAGCTGCTGGATTACCGAAGAGGAAAGCAGGCCAAAGGCAGGGTCTATCCAGAGGAAAGAGATGTTTCCGATGAGGAACCCAAAGTCGGCGTGTATGTGTGTCATTGCGGAGCCAATATCGGACGCGTGGTCGATGTGCCCGCCACGGTGGAATATGCCCTGACTTTGCCCAAAGTAAAACATGCCGAAGAAAGTCTGTTTATTTGCTCTACGGATGCCGCCGAGCGTCTGGCGAAATCGATCAGGGAAAAGGGGCTCAATCGTGTGGTGGTTGCCGCCTGTACTCCCAGAACACATGAGCCGCTGTTCCGGGACACCCTTCGGGAAGCGGGCATCAATCAATATTTCTACGATATGGCAAATATCCGCGAGCACTGTTCCTGGGTCCACTCCAAACAAAAGGAGGACGCTACCGAAAAGGCGAAGGATATCGTCCGAATGTCGGTCGCCCGGGCCTCCCAATTGGAAGCTTTGCAGGAGTTTGATCTGCCCGTCGACAAGGCGGCATTGGTGGTCGGGGCTGGCATTGCCGGCATGACCAGCGCACTGAGCATAGTCGAACAGGGTCATGAGGTCTACCTCTTGGAAAAAGAGCCGGAACTGGGTGGAATGGCGCGAAGAATCCATTACACCCTGGACGGATTGGACGTTCAGGCCTATTTGAAAGACCTGACGCGCAAAGTGTACCGGCACCCGCTGATCCATGTGTATACCGGGGCTACTGTTATCGAGGCTGCCGGTTATGTGGGCAATTTCGTTACCAAAGTGAAATTCGATGGAAGGATTGCGGAAATCAAACATGGCGCCGCTGTTATCGCCACGGGCGCTGAGGAATACAAACCCACCGAATACCTCTATGGAGAGGACGAAAGGGTATTGACCCAGCTGGAGCTGGAAGAAAAAATCGTCGTCGGGGATGAAAAAGTGACAAACGCCCAAAGGCTGGTAATGATCCAGTGTGTCGGCTGCCGCCAGGAAGACCGAAATTATTGCGCACGGATTTGCTGTGGGCACGCCATCAAGAACTCCCTGAAATTGAAAGAGCTCAATCCCGAGATGGATATTTACGTGCTTTTCCGGGATATCCGGACCTATGGCTTCAGTGAGGATTACTATCGGGAGGCAGCCGACAAGGAAGTGCGCTTCATCCGCTATGAGCCGGAGGCCAAGCCGAAGGTGGAGGCGGCCGATGCCGAGGGTCGCCCTGTTCTGAGGGTGTCCTTGAGGGATCCTATCCTGTGCCAGGAGCTTGCCATCGATGCCGATCTGCTGGTATTGTCCGCTGCCGTTGTCCCTTCCGAAACCAGCAAAGACATCGCCGGATTATTCAAGGTTACGCTGAATCCGGATGGCTTCTTCCAGGAAGCCCACGTGAAACTGCGGCCTGTGGATTTCGGCGCGGACGGTGTGTATTTATGCGGTACGGCACATTACCCTAAAAGCATACCGGAAGCCATCAGCCAGGCCTACGGGGCTTCCGGTCGCGCTCTTACACTCCTGTCACATGATACGGTGACCGCCTCGGGTTCTGTTTGCGAAGTCAACGAGAGCGAGTGCGTATCCTGCGGAGCCTGCATTACGGCCTGTACGTACGGCGCAATTGAGTTTCATTCAACACCGCAGGGGGAAAAGGCTCTGGTGAATCCCGTCCTCTGTAAAGGAGACGGTCTCTGCAACGCAAAGTGCCCCACAGGTGCCATATTCCTCAAGCACTATACCGACGAAGAAATAATGAGCCAGATTGACGCGGCTGTTCCAATCGCTGCCGGCGAACAAACGGGATTCTCTGTATAAGGAGGGATGAAAGAATGAGTGCGGAATCTAAATCGAAGCTGAGGATTCTGGGCTTTGTATGCAATTGGTGAGCGTACGGCGCTGCCGATTTGGCTGGAGTTTCCAGGCAACAATATGCGACAGACATAAAGCTCATCCGCGTCATGTGCAGCGGCAGGGTAGACCTGGCCTTCGTACTCCGGGCTTTCTTAAAAGGAAATGACGGGGTATTCATAGGCGGGTGCCATCTGAACGAGTGCCATTACATTACGAATGGGAATTATCATGCCCTGAGCATGGTACTGCTGTGCAAGAAATTGCTCGAGCTCATAGGCATGAGCCCCGAACGCTTGCGGATAGAGTGGTTGTCTGCCGGAGAAGGGATCCGCTTTGCCGAGGTGATGAACGACTTTTCGAAGAAGTTGAGGGAATTGGGCCCCCTGGCCGAAGGAGAGGGAAACGGCAAAGAGGGAATAAAACTCAGGCTTAAAGCGCTTTCCGAGCTGGTTCCCTACATCCGGCTTGTGGAAAGAGAAAGGCTGAGGGTTCACTTCGACTCCCAGGAGGCCTACGAGAAGTTTTACCACAGCGATGAAGTCAACAAATTGATTCGCGAGTTGATACTGGATAAACTGGCCGTCAGCCAGATTTTGACTCTCCTGCGGGAAAAGCCTCTTTCAACCAGAGAAATATCTGAGATCCTGAGTCTGAACTCCTCCGAAGTTTCAAAACACCTGAATAGTTGCGTAAGGCAGGGATTCTCAAAGTTTGATGAAAACAGAAAGCGCTTTATTCCGGCTTAACCGCAGGTTGTAGGGGCGAACTTTTTGTTCGCCCGAAGGCGAACTTTTTGTTCGCCCGAAGGCGAACTTTTTGTTCGCCCGTGTATGAGAGAAATAGCATCTTAACGCTGACTAAGAATCAAGGCGGGAAAAACAATAGAGCAAAAAGCTGACATGGATAACGATCAAATTGATAGAATTATAGATAAGCATCAGAATGACGCCAGCTCGCTTATTCAAATACTGCTGGAAATCCAACGTGAACATCGCTGGCTGCCCAAAGCGGTAATCGAGAGGGTCAGAGAGAAATTGGATGTGCCGCTGAGCCGGATACAGCACATCGTTACTTTTTACAAAGCGTTCAGTCTGATTCCAAAAGGCCGCCATGAAATCCATGTTTGTACCGGCACGGCCTGTCATGTGCGCGGGGCGCCTCGCCTGCTTGATTCGGTACAGGACCTGACGGGAATCAAACCCGGAGAAACCGACATGGATTTGAAGTTCAGCCTGGAGACCGTTGGCTGTGTCGGCTGCTGCGCTCTGGGACCGGTTATGGTCGTCGATGGCGAATACTATGGCAAAATGGCTCCGGCCAAATCTGAGAAAGTGCTGATAAACTACGATTAAGGAATGATTATGCCGAGGATAAATTCGCCTGCGGAATTGGAAAAGTTCCGCAAGGATATTTTGTCGAAAAGAGATCCCAAGAAGCCTTGCATCGCCGTATGCACCGGGACCGGATGCCTTGCTCTCGGCGCTTCGAAAGTAGTGGCCGCCATCAAAGAGGAAATCAAGAAACAGGGACTGGAATCCAAAGTTAAGGTCGAAGCGGATATCCGGGAAACCGGATGCCCGGGGTTTTGTGAAAGGGGCCCGTTGCTGGTGATCTACCCTGAGGAGATCTGTTACCTGCAGGTGCAGCCCGAGGATGCGAAGGAGATCATATCCCAGACTATCCTTGCCGGGAATGTGGTGGATCGGCTGCTCTATACCGGGCCTAAACCCGATGAAAAAATCGTTCAGGAATCCGAGATACCGTTTTACAAGAATCAGAAGCGGCTCTTGATCGGCAACAACATCAGGATGGATCCCAAAAGTATCGAGGATTATCTTGCCGCCGGCGGCTATCGGGCTTTGGTGAAGGCGTTGTGTGAGAATACGCCGGAACAGGTGCTGGAACTGGTGAAAAAGGCCGAACTTCGCGGTCGGGGTGGTGCCGGGTTTCCCGCCGGGAAGAAATGGGAATTCACGCGCAACAGCCAGGACGAGACGAAATATGTGGTTGTCAATGCCGACGAAGGCGATCCCGGAGCTTTCATGGACAGAGCGCTCCTTGAGGGGAATCCCCATTCGGTACTGGAAGGATTGCTAATCGGCGCCTATGCCATTGGCGCTAATGAAGGATTCATCTATGTGCGCCAGGAATACCCGCTGGCGGTCGAGAATGCCACCATAGCCATCCGGCAGGCAGAGGAATCCGGTTTTCTGGGAAAGAATATTCTCGGTTCAGGCTTTGATTTCAACGTTCACCTGCATCAGGGCGCCGGCGCGTTTGTATGCGGCGAGGAAACCGCTCTGCTTATGTCCCTCGAAGGCAAGCCGGGCGAACCCAATCAGAAACCGCCCTACCCGGCCGTGAAAGGGCTTTGGGGCAAGCCGACCAATATCAATAATGTCGAGACATGGGCCAATGTGCCGTTGATAATCAATAAAGGCGCGGAATTTTTTACTTCCATCGGCACGGAGAAGAGTAAAGGCACCAAGATATTCTCGCTGGTCGGCAAGGTCAACAACACGGGTCTTGTGGAAGTCCCCATGGGTATAACTTTGAAAGATATCATCTATGAGATAGGCGGGGGAATTCCTGGAGGCAAAAAGTTCAAGGCGGTGCAGACGGGTGGTCCTTCCGGGGGCTGTATCCCGGAGGAGCATCTGGATATCAAGGTCGACTTCGACGAACTGGCGAAAGTGGGCGCGATCATGGGGTCCGGCGGCATGATCGTCATGGATGAAGATACCTGTATGGTGGATGTCGCGAAGTACTTCCTGAATTTCCTTACGGATGAATCATGCGGCAAATGCGCTCCATGCAGGGAAGGCATCCGGCAGATGCTCAAGATTCTGACCAATATCAGCAAAGGCAAAGGGAAAGAGGGCGACGTCGAACTTTTGCAGGAGATGGCCGAGATAACCCGGGATGCTTCTCTGTGTGCCTTGGGTGGGAGTGCACCGAATCCTGTTCTGAGCACGATACGCTACTTCAGGGGCGAATATGAGGCGCACATCAATGAGGGGAAGTGCCCGGCTTTCGTCTGCAAAGATCTGATTAGCTTTTATATCGATCCGGAAAAGTGTACGGCCTGCATGATTTGCCTTAGAAAATGCCCTGCAGATGCCATTATTGGCGGTAAAAAGCAGATCCATGTCATTGACCAGGAAAAATGCACCAACTGTGGAACCTGCTATGAGGTCTGCCCCACGCGCTTTGCTGCGATCCGAAGGCTCTCCGGTGAGCCGGTGCCGCCTCCTATCCCTGAAGAAGAAAGAACCATAGTCGGAGCGAGTAAAAAATGAGTGAAATCCTTCTACAGATTGATGGGAAAGAAGTGAAGGCTGCCGAAGGGATGACTATTCTAGAAGCGGCTCAGAGTGTAGGCGTAACCATTCCCACGCTATGCCATCTCGAGAAATTGACGCCATACGGGGCTTGTCGAATCTGCACGGTTGAGGTGGATATCGGAGGCAGAACCAGTCTCTTCCCCTCCTGCCTCTACCCGGTGGCTGAAGGCTTGGTTGTTCGAACGCGTTCCGACAGAGTGGATAGGATTCGTAAAATGATTTTGGAATGGCAACTGGCCCACGCGCCGGATTCCGAACAGTTGAAGGATTTGGCTCAAATTTATGGCGCCGACAAAGACCGTTTTGAAAAGGAACCCGCCTTTTGCATTCTTTGCGGTCTGTGCGTGAGATACTGTGCTGAAGTCAAGAAGAAATACGCGGTGGGATTCAATGACAGAGGGCCGAGAAGGGAGATCGCCTTTGTAGTGGAAGTGGCCTCGAAGGAGTGCTGGAATTGTAAGGAGTGTTTTCCGCTATGTCCCACATCCTACGCACAGGCAGCCTATGTATTAACTGAAGCGCTCGCGTTTCCGGGACGTTCTTCCGAGCCGCTCCCTGCGGAATAGACTGAGTTTCCTGCGTATATTGGATTGAAGACGGTGACAGCATCCGATCGCAATTTCTATTGAAGCAGAATACCTCTGAAAAAGGCAGGTCAGAAGCGGGTGGACTATTTCGAAGAATGCGGCTATAAGTGGAACCAGGCATTTCGAAAAATGTTTCACGGAAATAACGCATAAATCTAAATGAAAATCGATTCTTTGGGAGGATGAACAGTGGAACTTGAAGGGAAAGTGGCAATAGTAACCGGGGCAAGCCTTGGAATCGGCAGTGCGTGTGCGCTCGATCTCGCAAAGAACGGTGCGAACGTAGCGATCAATTACCGGAAGCACGATGCGGAAGCCAATGCAATCTGTGAACAGATTAATTCCATGGGCAGACGCGGTCTTGCGGTGAAGGCGGATGTATCAAGCTTCCAGGATGCAGAGAGTATGGTGAGCACTGTTGTCAAGGAATTCGGGCATATCGATATCCTGATCAATAATGCCGGGGTGAACCGGGATGCCGTGATCTGGAAGATGACCGAACAGCAATGGGATGAAACCCTGGATATTAACTTGAAGGGTTATTTTAACTACATTCATGCTGTAGCTCCTTTGTTCAAAGAACAAAAGGGAGGAAAAATCGTAAACGTTACCTCGATTAATGGTATCCGGGGTAAATTCGGGCAGGCAAATTATTCGGCGGCAAAAGCCGGAATAATCGGATTGACCAAAACCGTGGCAAGGGAACTGGCCAGATCCAACGTGAACTGCAATGCTGTGGCTCCGGGGTTGATAGAAACCGACATGATGAAACAGGCGCCGGAAGATGTGAAGCAGAAAGCGCTGGCCGAAATAGTTCTCGGCAGGATGGGCGCCCCCGAAGAGGTGGCATGGGTTGTGACGTTCCTCTGCACGGAGAAAGCGCGACATATAACCGGTGAAGTGATCAAGGTTGACGGCGGGCAGTATATCTAACCTGCACGGGTCATTTTTTTGAAGCAGGATATCTGAACTAAGGAGGTAATCTATGGGTAAAGTGGCAATTATCGGTGTGGGCCAGACTGCCTTTGTTCGAGGCTACCCCGGATCCATCAGAGAACTGGCTTTTGATGGATTCAAAGATTGTATGAACGACGCGCAGATAACGGCGAAAGATATTGATGCGTCGATCGTCTGTTCCGCTCCCGAATACGATAAACAGCGATCGCCTTCCGGCGTATTTGCAGAATACCTCGGTTTGAACCCCCAGCCGACATTCTACGTGGAAAGCCTTTGCTCCTCGAGCACGACGGGGTTAAAGCTCGCCTATTCCCTGATCAAGTCCGGTCTTCACGATGTGATCGCAGTCATCGGTTTTCAGAAGATGTCTGAAATTTCTTCGGCAGAATCCCAGGAAAGAATGGGGCGGGGTACGGATGTTCAATGGGAAAGTCCCTTCGGGACTATGATGCCTGCCTACTACGCCATGTTTGCCGGGGCGTACATGGAAAAATACGGTGCGACACTGGAGGATCTGGCTTTGGTCCGTGTTAAGGCATCAACTTACGGTCAGATCAACGAAAAGGCTGTTTATCGGAAGGCTGTAACGCTTGAAATGTTCTCGGATACCGAGAATCCCATGTCCGGCCCCGTTTCCAGCCCTCTGCGCGTTGGGGACTGTTGTGCAAACGCCGACGGGTGTTCCTGTGTCATCCTCGCTAGCGAAGAGAAGGCGAAAGAACTCAGCGCGAAACCGGTTTGGATCCTGGGACTGGGTTCCGCGTCGAATCCGGTCAATATGGCCGCAAGAAATGTTTTTACGGCATTGGATGCTGCGGAAATAGCCGCAAACCAGGCCTACAAAATGGCCGGGATTGCTCCGAAGAATGTGGATGTGGCGGAAGTGCACGATTGCTTCACGATTGCCGAAATGCTGGCTTATGAAGCTCTTGGATTTGCGAAACCGGGTGAGGCCAGGGATCTCGTCAGGGGCAAGGAAACCTACAAGGAAGGGAGCATCCCGGTTAATGTCGACGGTGGGCTTCTCTCGAAGGGGCATCCTATAGGCGCCACGGGCGGTTCGCAGGTCCGCACAATTGTCCAGCAGCTCAGGGGTGAAGCGGGAGACATTCAGGTCAAGGATCCGGAAATCGGGCTGGTCCACAATATCGGCGGGGTAGGCCTTTACGCAAACGTCACCATTCTCGGGAGGTAATAAAATGGGGAAAAGGGAAGTTGACGATCGATTCAAGAAGTTTGGAACGGTAAGCTTTACGAGTATTACGAAGACGAATGATTTCGTCAGCCAACTGGAGCAGGGAAGGATCATGGGGACAAAATGCACAAAATGCGGTCTCCAATTTTTCCCCCCGAGAGCCGATTGCTATCAATGCCTGTCAAGCGACATGGAGTGGTTCGAGGTCTCCGGGACCGGCAAGCTTATGGCTTTCAGTAAGCTGAAATACGGCCCTGTCGGATTTGAAGAGGATCTTCCCTATTGTATAGCCGTTGTCGATTATGATGGATTTAAGGTTTTCGGCAGGATTGACAAGGAAATTGAAGATCATGAGATTAAAATCGGGATGAAAATGAAGACTGTGGCGAACACGCTGCCTAACGACCAGCTGAATTATGTCTTTCAAAAGGCTTAACAGGCGAGTATCCATACCGGCTGCAGTTTGAACTC
>Ga0209536_100004448_pt1 | contig 22135 bp, 15 predicted proteins | sample DeeMarSeWOR28_12_FD_187461 | JGI IMG/M metagenome (GOLD analysis project Ga0209536, IMG submission 187461) | Marine sediment microbial communities from White Oak River estuary, North Carolina - WOR-2-8_12 (SPAdes) (version 2) | ecosystem: Environmental > Aquatic > Marine > Intertidal zone >... | reverse complement strand
CCGCTGCTCGAGCCGCGGGCTTGAGCAACGTCCGAATCGGGAACCGACACCTCGTGGGGATGGGGAAGGCGTAGCACCGCCGCCTCTATCGCGCGTGTATGTCTCCGTGAGGGAATGTGGCACATGAAGACAGAAGCCCTTCTGTTCCAAAAATGCCCGAAGAAAACGGTGCGCTGCGGCACTTGCCAGAGGATGTGCGTCATCCCTCCGGGTGAAGTGGGCTGGTGTGGAACGCGCGAGAACGACGACGGGACGCTTTACACATCGATCTACGGCGAGGTGTCTTCCATGTCGATCAACCCCATAGAGAAGAAACCGGTGTTCCACTTCCGTCCGGGATCGCACTGGCTCTCGCTGGGCAGTCTCGGCTGCAACTTCCGCTGCCCGGGATGTCAGAACTGGGAGATCTCTCACTGGCTCCGTGGAGAGATGAATACGCAGTTTCTGTCACCGGAGGACTCGATAGCCGCCGCAAAGGCTCAGGGCTGTATCGGACTGTCATGGACCTTCAACGAGCCCACTCTCTGGTTCGAGTACACACTCGCTGCCGCTAAGGCGGCGAAGCAGGCAGGGCTGTTCACCAACTACGTCACCAACGGCTCGATCACGCTGGAGGCTCTCGCCATCTTGCAGCCTTTTCTCGACATATTCCGCGTAGACATCAAGGGTGTCACCGCTGCTGTCTACAAACGCAAAATCCGTATTCGTACCCCCGATATCGATGCCCAGTGTGACATTCAGTGTCCGGCGGTCAAAATCAAAGGCACTCTTGGTAATCAGATTTACCGATCCGCCGATCGCATCGGCGTCCATGTCCGGTGTTACAGCCTTGGTAACTTCGATGGAAGCGATCTGGTTGGCCGAGATAACATCCATCCCGACGAAGCGTTCCTCATCTTCAGGGGATGCGATCCTTTCACCATTGACAGACACCGCATTGAGCCGCGCTTCGGTACCACGGATAAGGACATACCGACCTTCGCCCTGGTCCCGCGCGATGGCCACTGCCGGGATGCGCTGCAACACCTCCGCCGCATTCAGATCAGGAAACCGATCCATTTGTTCCTTCGCAACGACATTCTTAATATTCGAAGCCATCTTCTGCTGGTTCAATGCCTTTGCCTGCCCCTGCCGGATTCCAAATACAACAATATCTTCCGATTGCAGATATACCGGCCTAAGGTCCACATCATGACCAATTATGCCCCCTCCCTCGGGCATGGTCACTTCGGCTGAATATTCCTCATAACCGATATAATTAACCTTTAACGTGTACGTTCCTGGTTTTACATCCTGAATGGTGTACTCGCCGGCACGGTCAGTCGCAGCACCCATTAATGTTCCTTCAAGAAAGACATTGGCACCGGGCAGATAGGTATCCGCGTCAGTATCCATAACCCGGCCGACAATAATCCCCTTTGCCTGGCCGAATAGACTGACAGGAGCCGCCAATACCAGGACGAGTCCAAGCAACATCAGTGTAAAGAAAATCCCCCTTCTCCCCTTGCGATAATTATTCCTTATCATAACTCTTCCTTTCAATGAAGATAATGAAGAATCAGGTTGATTAGACGACTTTCAAACATGACTGATTGAGCGGTTGTTTTTACCTCCTTTCTTTAAATCTCATCGTTAATTTTTTTAGTTTTTCCACTCCCTCCTTCTTTTTATAATTAAATTCATAGTTAAATTTGTTCAAATTAATGTATGCGTTTTCCTAGTTAAGACTCAGTTCATGCATCAGCTGATACGCACCGCCCCGGGCATCATCCCGGAATATCTCCAGGTCCACACTCTGATCCCGAACATTGATCCTGATAAATGTGCTCCTGGCCAGATTGGCTCTTTCCCAGTATGCCGTTTTATATTGCTCACGCAACGCCTCATTTTGGGCAAAATCTGACATAAAAGATGTAAACAGTTTAAAACCGGCCTGATCATCAAGAACCTTATAGGAGATACCATTTGTCAATCCGGAATAATCCAGAATTTTCCTGATCGTGTAACTGTTTTCCTCATAAAAATTTTTCAATCCGGCTTCTGTAGTTGCTGCCTGTACTGAATCCCGCGAAAGGAATTCCTGCGCGCGGGTAAAGACAAGGCTCGGAAAATTATCCTCTATTCCCCGGGCATGACCGGCATCGATCTGCCAGATGCCGTTTATTTTTGCCACGGAGGCGTTGTGGGTATGACCGCATATATATGCGCTCACATTGTATTTTTTCATCAGTTGCAGAAATTTAAAACTATTGGCGGGATATTTATTCAGTGAGTCATTCTGATGGCGCAGTCTTCCGTTATCCAGATCCGGCATGGCGATCAGCGGCTCATGACCAAAAACAAAGACATATTTGCAGATATTTTCCCTTAGATCCGTTTCCAGCCAGTTAAGTAATTCTTCGACTATATCACCGTCTGTACCGCGGTCAGAGCTGCCATCATAGTACTGATTCAGTACGATAAAATGGTGATCCCCCCATTCAAAGGCATAGGTTGTTTCTTCACAACCAGGCGGTCCGTGACGTGTGACGTGTGGCAATGTATTTCCGCCCCGGTTTAGCGCCCGCAGGTATTCCAGGTCACCCGGTGCATCCAGTTCATGATTGCCGACTACCGGGTACCAGGGGTACGCCTCACCCAGCACATCGCTGATCACGTCGTCAACCGCATCCGGGGGATCCAGATCACCCGGAATGACCATGAACGCCCCCTTGCCATATTTTTCGATCGCTTCGCAGGCTCCCTGGAAATATTGCGAATTACGATATTCCGGTTTGGCTGTATAGCGCATATCCGCAATAACAATAAACGTAAGGTGCGGTTCAGGTTTAACACATCCGGATAATAATAATCCGATGACCAGTAAACTGAATTTGGCAATTCTGTTCATAATCCTACTCATTTAGTGTTACTTTTCATGTTTGCTTCGAATAATTCTTCTGAATATTAAAAACTGAATAAATCCTTTCCCAACCCCGAGCCTGGTCTGAAAAATAATCATGCGATCCCATCCGTAAAAATCCGTCTGACCGCAATGAAACATGATAAAAATCTTTATGGTATAAATTCATGATAATTACGGTTGATAAATTCAACAACTTCCCTGCGCTCTTTTACGATAGGACCTTCGGTCTGCATTTTCAGACTGGTAACAGCTGCGGACCAGACGATCGCTTCACCGGGTGGTGCATTCAGCCTGGCGGACATATACGATGCGATACAGGTGTCCCCGCGCCCGCTGCGACCGACAATTTCGCCCGGCCGGAAAGGCACCTGATAAAATTTTTCTTCGGCATACACTGTGATTCCATCCTGACTGGTCAAAACGATCTCTTTGGGTCCGTTTGCGGCCAGCTTTACAGCTGCTTTATGCAGATCCTTTTCACCGGTTAAAGACTCCGCCTCCACCGCATCTGCTTTCAGAACATCCAGGTGGATCAGGAAGTCTTCCATTTCAGGCCACGGCGCATGTACCAACCGCTGATCGGCAGCTATGATCCGGATGAATGTCTGGGCATCCGCCACCAGCAGACCGCCTTTGTTTTTCAGATAACGGACAAGATCAAGCGGTACTTCTTCTCGTATCGAACCGTTGATCAGGAACGCTTTTGAGTCCAGCCCGTCAAACTGGTCGATGGTATAAGTTCCCGCAGTGGCACTGCAGGTCAGGATGCGCTCATCCCAGTTCTCCGTCGGATATTCGAGACGCATATGGGTTGAGGAGGAGGTTTCGGTCGGATACACGTCCACCCCCAGATCACGCAGTTTTTTTACCACCCTGAAATCTTCGCGGGCGAGTCTGGTGACCGCAGCGACCTTCAACCCGGCGACCACCGCAGCATGTGCTCCATAATTGAATCCGCCGCCATCCACATAGCGCGTTCCACCCGGTGTCACGATCGTGTCCCTGGTAAAATTGCCAAATATTACGATATCATATTTTTTTTTCGGCATATCATGCATCCTTAATCGCTTACTTTTATCCGCCATAATGTTGCCGCCAGCAGCATTGACAGCACAGATCCGCCAATCCAGAAAGCGATCGCTGCCGAAAAATCATAGTGACGCACTCCGTCGACCATCGTCATTCCCTGTTCGATCAGGTAACCACTGATCTGGTCCTGCACACCTGCCGCCATGTAGCTGAATACCCCGATGAATCCCATCGCAGCTCCGGCGGCATTCTTTGGCGATATATCGATGGCAAACAGCCCGCCCAGCGCCGCCAGCAGTCCGCTCAGCGTAAATCCGTAAACGACAAAGGCTGTCGTAAGCAGTACCGGCTGACCCGGTGCCGCAAAAAATATCACAAATAACGAAACCACCTCGATCATACCAAAGATCAGGGTAACGGGAGGTCTTCGGGCTGCGAAAAGCTTATCCGATATATAGCCGTAGGCCACACAACCCAGCAAGCCGGCAATCGTATTAAGTCCGAGTATTCCACCCGCTTCAATCAGGGAATATCCTTTAGATTCCTGCAGATACAGGACTCCCCAGCTGTTGATCGCGTAGCGGGTGACATACATGGTTGCGCTCGATAACCCCAGAATCCAGATGGTCGGTTTTTTAAGAATTGACAATTGCGCCTGCCAGGTACCCCCTTCATGATGAAGCTCACCATGATCATTTTTCCATGTAGCGATATCCGGCAGTCCCAATGATTTCGGCCGGTCCTGCATCATAAAATATATACCGGCCGCAGTAAATACACAGAACAATCCCGGGCCCCAGAATCCCGCCTGCCAGCCAAAAAAACTGACCAGCGCGCCGGATCCAATAAAAGTCAGCCCTTCACCCAGTGCATGTCCGGTGCTCCAGATACCGTACAACCGGCCGCGTTCCTTATTGCTGAACCACTGCGACAGGGCAACAGCACCGGTCGGCGCCCCGAATCCCTGGAACCAGCCATTGAGTCCCCAGAGGACTATCCACACCCAGAGCAATTCCGATCTGCCCATGGCCAGATTGACCAGAGCCGAAAGCAGTACACCGGTGGCAAAGAATTTTTTGATATCCGCATGGTCAGCCAGAAATCCATTGGTGAGTTTGCCCAATGCATACCCGTAAAAGAGCGCAGAACCAATCATCCCCAATTCGGTCGCGTCCAGTATTCCGCCATCTATCAGAGGTTTTTTAACTACCGACAGAGGAAGCCGGCATGTGTAGGCAATGCCATAACCGACAGTAATCGCCATCATGATCCGAAACCGGCTTGATTTATACAGCCGGTCGATCTGCACAGAATCAGTAATCAATGTCCTGGCAGGGGCCTGAATAAAAAATCGTAACGGATTCTTCATTATCAATCCTTCAATCTGATGTCGGGCTTACGGCTCGATCACGAGTTTCATCGCCTTTTTGGGAATAGGCTTCATGGATGCCAGGTCCAGTCCGAGCCGTCCAAATGCGCCGATACCTTTTTCCAGGGGAATTTTTTCCGTAAAGAACGGCTTCAGGTTGATTTTACCGGTTCTGAAAATGCGGATTGCCGGTAAGCAGGTATTCTGACCTATATATGATCCCAGGATCTTTATCGCCTTGCGTGTGATCGTATTGGGCGTCACCGTCGCCTGTATACTGCTATCCATACCAAAAGCAAGGACTTTGCCCGCCGGTGCCACATATTTAAGGGCATTTTCGAGCTGGCTCCCAACGGCATCAATTACGATATCGGGTCTTATACCGCCCGACAGTTCCAGATATGCCTCTTCGATATTGCATTCGTTGGGATTCAGGACGGGGACACCGAGTTGATTCGCCACGCCGATCCGGAACGGATCAATTTCAGTGGCCACTGTAAATGCGGCCATATTCTTGGCCAGACCCGAAAAGAGATAACCGATCGGTCCAAAACCAAGGACCAGGACATAATCATATGCCTGCATCTGTAGAATATTCATTCCGTTGAGTACAGTCCCCAGGGTTTCAACCTGGGTCGCAGTGATATTATCGATCTCATCCGGAATCCGGTAACAGGCATGGACCGGCACGACACAATAAGGCGCATAACCGCCATTCTGAAAAATACCCACCGATTTGTCTGTAAGCCAGTCGCACTGACTGCTCATGCCCATGCGGCAGGCATCACACAGACCGCATCTGAGACTGTTATCGATGGCAACCCGGTCACCGATATTCAGGGTGGCAACCGCCGAACCTTTATCCACGACCCGGCCATTGAATTCATGACCAAGAATCGTATTTGGTTTGAACGCATGCTTGCCCTGCAGGATTTTTACATCCGTGCCGCAAATGCCGCAGGCCGCTACTTTAATCAAAACCTGTTCCGGGCTGGTGATCACCGGGACAGGCATTTCATCCACAACGATCTTTCCGACATCTTTGAAAACCAGGGCTTTCATTTTTTCCATCTTGGCCTCCAGCCATGAAAAAAAATTGATTTATTTTTTCCCGTACATCCTACCAACCGCGGGAGCTAATGATTTGTACCAACTATAACCGGTATCACTGTCTGGCCGGTCCGACATTGGAAACGGTGATTAAATCGATCTTCACCGGCAAAAATGCAGGTATATCCCTGCCATCAATCAGACTGCGCGCGCTGATTATGGCCAATTTGCCCATTTCAAACGGGTGCTGGGCCACTGAAGCAGCCAGCGTACCCTGCCGGATCGCCTCACGGGCATCCTCAACTGCATCAAATCCGACCACAATAATATCATCCGTCTTACCGGCTGCGGCAATCGCCTCGATCGCACCGAGGGCCATCATATCATTGCATGAAAACAGTGCGCGGATATCCGGATAGGATTGCAGCATGTTCTGAAATACATTAAATCCCTGGTCCCTTTCCCAGTTGGCGGTTTGTGAAGAAAGTACACGGATTCCGGGTGCACTTTCCAGTGCCTTATGAAATCCTGCCAGTCGCATATCGCCCGTTTCGTGACCCGGTATTCCCTCGAGAATAGCCACATGACCCGCACCGGACAGTTTTGAAATGATGTATTCTCCGGCGATCCTGCCGCCGTCAAAGTTATCGGATCCGATGAATGATTCTATCCGGCCGCCCGCTTCGGCGAGCAGTGCGGAATCTATTCGGCTGTCGACAATGATGACCGGTATATCCGCCTTATTGGCTTTTACAATGGCCGGAATAATTTCCCTGGCACCGCTTGGAGTCAGGCATATCACATCCACTTTGATCTGGATCAGATTCTCGATGATCTGCATTTGTTTTTCGACGTCTATTTCGCGTTCAGCTGCCTGGACGAGCAGGTTAATGCCCATGCTGTCGGCTATGCTTTCGGCCCCGGCCTGCATATCGATAAAAAACGGATTATTGAGCGTCTTCATGACCAGCGCCACGGTCGGCCTGGACTCTGAATTTTTTTCGCCCCGCTGACAGCCAGCTGCAGCAAGCATCGTAACGAGAATCAGACAGATGTACAGGACCTGTCTCATGTTATCTTCCCTGCAAGTAATCAAGATTTCTGTTTTTTTAGTGCCATATCGATCAGCACGGCAATGATGATAACCGATCCGATCACCGTCTGCTGAATGAATGAGGATACCCCAAGCAGATTCAGACCATTACGCAGCACCCCCATGATCAGCGCACCGATCAGTGTACCGCCAATCCGCCCTTCGCCCCCCATCAGACTGGTTCCGCCAATCACTGTGGCCGCAATGGCATCCAGTTCGTACATGATTCCGGCAATGGGTTGCGCCGAATTAAGCCGTGCCGTCAGAATGATGGCTGCGAGGCCACTCAGCATCCCGCATAATCCATAAACGATTGTTTTATAGTAGCGGACATTGATGCCCGACAGTATGGAGGCTTCTTCATTCCCGCCGATGGCATAGGTATAACGCCCCAGTTTGGTGCGGGTCAAAACAAAATGGGCGATCAGATAAACCGCGATCATGATAATTACCGGATTCGGAATTCCGAGAATTTCGCCGCTGGCCAGAAAACGAAAATCACCGGAAAATCCTGATATGGGACGCCCTTGTGTATATAACAAGGCCGCACCACGGGCAACACTCATCATTCCCAGGGTGGAGATAAAAGGGGGTAATTTTCCCCATGATATCAGTACACCGTTGATCAACCCGCAGGCCATACCCACTCCCAGACCGATCAACAGGGCAATTGGTACCGGCACCCCTGCTTCAATCGCACTGGCCAGAACCACACCGGCGAACGCCATGATCGACCCGACGGAAAGATCGATTCCGGCCGTGATAATGACGAAGGTCATGCCAACAGCGATCACCGCGTTGATCGAGGTCTGCTGGGTTATATTCAGCAGGTTGGCCACGGTCAGAAAATGAGGGGTCAGTATCCACAGTACAATGCAAAGTACCAGCAGACCGATAAGCGTACCGAACTGGCGCATATTATGAAGCAGAAATGCTTTCATGCGGCTCCCAGTGCACTGTGCAGAATCTTTTCCTGGCTGGCTTCCGAGGCATCGAATTCAGCAGAAATCTGCCCGTTGTGCAACACAATTATACGATCGCTCATGCCGAGTATTTCGGGTAAATCCGACGAAATCATGATAATCGCTGCCCCTGAGTCCGATAACCGGTTCATTAACTCATATATCTCCACTTTTGACCCGACATCGATACCGCGGGTCGGCTCGTCAAATATCAGTATGTCCGCATGAGAACAAAGCCATTTGGCAATAATGACCTTTTGCTGGTTCCCGCCGCTCAGATTCATCACTTTCTGGGCAATACCGGGTGTTTTTATCCTTAATTCCCCGACCCATTTTGAAGCCGCCTGCTCCTCGGCTCTCTGACGGACAACGCCCATATACGAAAGCCGGCCGATACTGGGCAGGCAAATATTATCTTTCACAGAAAGGTTGAGTATCAGCCCCTGCTGTTTCCGGTCTTCCGTCAGATACCCTATGCGCAAAGCGATGGCCTGACCGGCGGAAGTGATTGTCTGTGCGCGGCCTTTGACAAATATTTTGCCCGAGGTGATCGCATCGACACCAAATATCGCCCGGGCCAGTTCCGTCCGGCCAGATCCGAGCAACCCGGCCACACCAAGAATCTCTCCCGCAAACAGGCTGAGATTAATATTCTGCAACAAAGCAGCTGTGGAAAGGTTTTCAACCCGCAGCATTTCCCGGCCGGGTTGCATGCGCTGGCGCGGGTATCTCTCGGTCACTTCCCGGTTCACCATCATCCGGATCAGATCCGATGTGGTGACATCTGTGATGTTACGGGTCCCTATGAGACATCCATCGCGGAGCACCGTGACCCGGTCACCGATCTCGAACAGTTCTTCCATGCGATGGGAGATGTAGATGATCGACACGCTCTGTTCCTTGAGTCTGCGGATCATTCGAAATAATTCACCGATTTCTTTCTCGGTCAGAGCCGACGTCGGTTCATCCATTATCAGGATACGGGCATCCATCGACAGCGCCTTGGCAACCTCAACCATTTGCTGTTCCGCCACCCCCAGATCAGTGACCGCACTGTCCGGATCTATTTCAACCCCCAGTTGATGCATCAGATTGGCCGCGTCGGTACGCATCTGGGACCGGTTGATAATACCTGCTACTGAAACTGTCTCACGGCCCAGATAAATATTTTCCGCAACCGTCAGCTGGGGGATCAGGTTAAATTCCTGATATATGATACTGATCCCCAGTTCCTGCGCATGCCGCGGACTGCGGATCTCGGTTCTTCGGCCGGAAAGGTAGATATCACCGGCAGATTTTTGATATGCGCCGCTCAGGATTTTGACCAGGGTAGACTTTCCGGCGCCATTTTCTCCTAAAAGAATATGCACTTCGGCCCCGCGCAGTTCAAAATCCACATCATCAAGCGCAATGACTCCCGGGAAGCGCTTGCTGATATTTTTCATGCTCAGTACAATGTCTTCAGGCATACATACGTTTCCGGCTTATGATACCTATAATCCGGGAAAGATCCCTGATCAGAGCCCCATCTTTCTAATTGCGTATATCGGCCGCCAGCCTTCCGAGAACGGTTCTTTCATATACGGTTCCATTTCCTTTTCGGTACGCAGCGTCGTTTTTTCAATAGGAGGTACCTTTCCTGACGGGAAAGCTTCCAGAATCTCATCATGGACCAGCGTCAGATATTTCAGGATAGCGGCAATGGCACGGCGGGCTTTTCTGGCATCCCCCAGTGTGGGGCGCCCGACCACTCCTTCCGGAATCGAACCAACCTCGGTTGGCGCATGTCCCTGTCCTTCAGACCATTTACTTGGCCGGGCGAACGGATCCACGGCTTTATCAAAGTGCCCGTCCGGGAGATATCCCTCTACATGCGTTTCCTCTGCATGATGCATTTCGACAAATTCCGGCTCCAGTAACAGCATGACCGAAGTCTCCGCTTCATCCGCGTGAACAAAATTATCATCCCAGTCACCACCGCGTTCCTTGGTGCGGAAAAATTCCCGGACGGCACGATGCCAGTCAATTACCCGAAAAATACCGGGCAGGTTCCAGGTTTTCTGCAGTTCCTGAATTGCCGCTTCAAGCAGCCACTGGTGGCCATGGTTGTTGATCAGGATTATCTTTCGGAATCCGTCATTCCAGAAACCGACCATGACATCGATCAGTATCCGTTTCACCACTTCATCTTCCAGATGAATGGTTCCCGGCATGCCGACATGATGATGGGGATGACCGCCAAAATTAAGCGGTGTCCAGGTCAAATTTACCGGGGCGCCTTTGTTGGCCGTGAACCGGCGTACCCCTTCAAGAATCTGTGTGACCATAAACGTATCCAGCGCGGTCACCGTATGCTGCCCGTGAAGTTCCGTACAGCCGATGGGAATAAAGAGTATATCATTCTTTCTGCGGTTCTCGACCACCTTATGCCGGATGGTTGTCTGAATATACGTCCCCGGTTCGGCCAGTTCGGACGGGCTGGGAATGCCGTAATCCCTCAGTATCTGATCGATCTGTGCCTCCGATGCCTCCCATACTTCCTTTTTTAAACGGCCGACGCTGGTGTCCTCAAAGAACAGATCCGAACGATTGGTTTTAAGCCATTTTTCCACAATGCCTCCTCAATACAAGCCTAATTAAAATCGGTTATAGTAATCTTTACCTCATCACGATCTGTCTGGAGCATGACACAATTTTCATCGGCTTCATCCAGCCTGATCTTTTTGGTGATCATGGGGGCAACATCCATTCCGGCCGACATGGCACTGATCACATTCGGAAAGGTGCCATGACCTGAATGTCCCTGGGCCCCGACCACATTAGCCCGGCGTACCTGCAAAACTTCCCCATTGAGCGGAATCCGGTCATCCGCACGGGCTACAACGACCACGGTGGCATTAATTGCCCGTCCCTCCCAGATAATACGTTCCACATCATTCCATACCACACTGGGCAGTCCGGTCGCTTCCAGAATGATTTTTGCACCGTGGCCTTTTGTGATATCCAGGACCGCTTCGCTGACGTTTACCCGGGTGGGATCGATCGCGTGTGTTGCGCCCATCGACAAGGCCATCTCTCTCCGTGGTGCGGACGGTTCCGAAAGGATTACATTGGATGCCCCTGACTTTTGCAGTACGGCACAGGCTGCAGCACCAACCGGTCCGCCGCCGAGGATGACGACATTTTCCCCGGCCCGAATACCGCCACCTCGTTCTATGACGGCGTTATATGCCACCGAAGTGGGCTCGACCAGGCTGCCGAGCAGCCACATCTTTTCTTCACCGTATTTTTCACGCAACGGTTCCAGGCTCCACAGATAGCGGGCATCCACTTTTATATACCGCGCATAGGCACCATCGATAGTGAAACCGATTTCCTGCAGACTTTCACAATGGTTGGGGTACCCGTCTGCGCAGGGCCGGCAGTTTCCGCACCAGACCATCTCTTCCGAGCAAACCGGTTCGCCGATTTCATATGGTTTTCCGGTACGCTTGTTGATGGCAAGTTTGCCTGCCTCAACCACACGTCCTGAAAATTCGTGTCCCAGAGTTGTCGGGAATGCCGTCAAACCGGGATAGAAAATATAACCGTCCTCGTCACTCTGACGCATATGCACGTCACTGCCGCAGATACCGCAGGCGCGTACTTCAATCAGCACTTCGGTCGGTCCCGGTTTAGGTACATCCTTATTGACGATCTCAGTGCGTGGATTACGCCAGACTTTGCTGCCCAGATAGGTCAGTTTACCTTCGACGTCTTTATGTCCCGGTTTAAACCCAGGTTTGGGGTCCCAGTCTGCGATGATATTTACTGCACGCATTTCTCAATCCTCCAGATATAGCATGACAAATTGCAACGTATGAATTTCATTAAAACAACTGAGATCACAGAGTTTTACTTGTAACGATTTGATTGTAACTGCATAACTATGAATACAATCCAAAGCCTTATCCAGTTATTGATTTTTACCTTGCGAACACTTTCCTCCTGTCATGGAAAAATAATCCGGCTATTGAAATAACTGCTAAAAATCGGCCACACGCATGGTTTTCTGCTGCCTGAGTGCGGCGGTTGCCGCCACAGCAATCTGCAATCCGGCAATTCCGTCATCGACTGTAATCGCAGGTTCCTTATCATTAGCCAGGTTTTCGAGGAAGTCATTCAGCTGACTGACATAAGCATCACCAAAACGTTCGGGAAAATAGGGGACCACATCATGGGTCACCCCTTCCGCCGTCATGATCAGGAACGGCGTTTCACGCAGATACCCGATCTTCAGTGTACCTTTGGTACCCAGGACTTCTGCGCGGATATCATATCCATAGACACCATTGCGGCTGATATCTATTTCACCCAGGCATCCGCTGGAAAATTTAAAAGCCATGATTACATTGTCCGTATCGCCAACCGACTCGGCCTCGGGATATGCCAGTACACCGCCAATCGCATAGATGGAAAAAATCTCCCCCATATACCAGCGGGCAATATCAATATCGTGAATTGCCATGTCGAGGATCTGACCGCCACTGTTCTCGGGGCGCAGATAATCCAGGTCCGGCAGATACGGATCACGTGAAGAGCCCCGGAAAACGACAGGGGTGCCGATCCGGCCGGCGAGAATCTCTTTTTTAGCGGCCGCCTGCCCCGAATCAAACCGGCGCATATATCCCTGCTGGTAAAAAACGGATCTTTGTTCAATTTCCTGCTTCATGCGTCGGGCATCCGCCAGGTCCAACGTAATCGGTTTCTCGCAGAACACCGGTTTACCGGCCCGGACTGCGTCAATCACTATTTCACAGTGATTCACGGTTGTCGCTGTTATGATAACCGCATCAACCGACGGTTCCGCAAGCAGATCCTGATGCCGGTAAAAGGTTTTTGGCACCTGGTATTTTTTCGCGCAGTTGTCAGCACGTTCGGGAATCAGATCGGCTATGGCGGTCAGATTAGCGCGCGGGACACGACCGGTCAGGTAACCGGCATACATGGTACCGAGACGTCCCGTACCGATTAATCCGACATTGATTTTAGCTTTCATATGTGGTCCTGAACTATAGATAATCTGGTTCTATTGTAACAAAAACGGATAAAAGTCCGCCGGTTAAAGGTTTCTTTCTTTCACCGATCCGCCATCCTTAAAGACTGATTTAAGCACAAGCTGCTGGCCTCCATTACAGACTCCGCTGATGCGGTTGATGATCATTCTCATGCTCTCCTGGCCCATTTCGTATATCGGCTGATGCATGGTTGTCAGCGGGACCATATGGGTACAGGCCGGCTCAAGATCATCATAACCGACCAGCGATACTTCTTCAGGGATGGAAATATTCATCTGTTCGGCCACTGAAAATACCACATAAGCGATCCGGTCATGCCCGGCAAAGATGGCACTGACATTATTGCTGCGTTTTAATAATGTTCGTGCATGCTGCACGTATGGTTTTTCCACGAACGGCCCCCTGTGTATCATGATAATATCCGGATCGATGGGCAGATTGTGGTCCAGCAGGGCCCGTTTATAACCCGAAAGCCGGTCACGCTCGGTACTGAACCGGTCACTCAGGGAGATACCGATCCGCGTGTGCCCCTTTTGTATCAGATATTCCGTCAATTTATAGCCGCCGTCAAAATTGTCCGTGGTGACATAATCCAGATCCTGAAACTGAACTGTCCGGTCTGCCAGGACAACGGGAATATTATGACGGATAAATTTATCCACTATCTGATGATTCCGTTCATCATCTGCTGCGGTGGGAATAAAAACGACCCCGCTGACTGAATTTTCGATCAGGCGGGTGGCATGGAAATCCGCTTTGACAAACAGGTCATCCGTATTGCACAATATCAGGCTGTAGTTGCTTCGCGCCGCCTCGTCTTCAGCCCCTCTTGCCAGTATTGGCGCGTAACCTGTACGAATATCAGGCAGAAGTATTCCGATCATCGGTTTCTTTTCCCGGCCGGTGCGTCTCTCGATCACAAAAGTCCCCAGCCGTTTTTTACGAATCAGGTACCCCATGTGCACCAGATTCTGGATCGCCTGGCGAATGGTCGCCCGGGCAAGCCCGGTAATCTGCGCCAGTTCCTCTTCAGTCGGAATTTTGTCGTCTGTCTTGAATACACCCTGTTCAATCTGCTCGATGAGCCAGGTCTGGAGTTGAAAATACTGGGGGATGGGACTGCTGCGATCGATGATCATATCGACCCCATTTGTCTAATTGTATAGACAATAATACAAATATCATATCTTTTTGTCAACAAATTTTATTACCGGTAACGTTCTCCACACGGCTGACCAGCTACGGATATGCCAGCCGGATTGAACGATGGTTTCCGAACTTGTAATTCATTCCTGTGACTCTTAAGTTAAATCTACAACCCGCTGCCGGGCACCGGCCGGAATACGGACCGGCAACCGGCTTCATGATATGGGTGAAGTGGGATATACTGTAACCGGTCAATCTACCGGCCGGGTTGATTCTGATATATAAGAATACCGTATTTGTTATTTCAGGCAGGAAGGTATCGATGATCAGGTCTGCTTTAACTGTTTCACTTGTAGCGGAATTATCCGGCGGCCCCTGGGTGTACCGGGATCCTCTGGAAATAAGTATACCCCGGGCAAAAAAAGTCGGATTCGACGGCATTGAATTATTTATCGCATCCGCCGCAGAGTTAAACAGTGGTCTTCTCGGAAGACTGCTGGGGAATTATAATCTGGAACTATCGGCAATCGGAACAGGCGCCGGCAAGGTCCTGCACAACCTGACCCTGACCAGCACCGACGAAAATGTCCGGGTGCGGGCACACAGCTTTATCAGAGAAATAATTCGCCTGGCCGGTGATTTTGGTGCACCGGCCATCATCGGCTCCATGCAGGGGGCTGTTTCATCTGATACAGACCGATCGCAGGCCCTGGCCTGGCTGGCGGAAAGTCTGGAAGATCTGGCCGGTCTCGCAGGGTCTTATGATCAGCCGTTATTATTTGAGCCCCTGAACAGATACGAAACCGATATTTTCAACCGGCTGGGTGATGCGGCCGCGTTTATCGGAAAACTGGATGCGTCAAATATATTGCTGGTGGCAGATCTTTTTCATATGAATATTGAAGAGGCCTCAATACCGCAGGCTTTACGTTCCGCCAGGGAATTACTCGGCTATGTTCATTTCGCAGACAGCAACCGCCGGGCGGTTGGTATGGGGCATACGGCTATTGATGAAATAGCGGAAACACTGCGGGATATCAGCTATTCGGGATATCTTTCCGCCGAGGTGTTTGCCTTACCGGATCCGGACAGCGCAGCGCTTCAGACCATAAAATCATTTAATGCCCATTTCAGGGCCCGGTCAACGTGATATGTTTTGTAAAGAATCGTTTAATTCCCTTATACGCTCAGCGACCTGTTCTCCGCAGAAACAGATGTTGCGATAAATGTTTCTATCCCACTCTCACCACTCAGAGAAATATACAGTAGTGCAGGGAATTTTTTATACTGCAGTCGTGAACTAAAAATCTGATCTGATCATCCGGCGGATTTATTATTATCCCGTTTCGGTCGGCGGGATCGGCCGGATCCAAACCCTGTGCCCGCTCCCACTCGTCAGGCATCCCGTCGGCCCAGTTGTCGATGGTGATCGCCGGAAAACCGGCAACAACGTTGCCGGCGACATACCACCGGCCGGTGTCGTCCCAGAGTTCCACAACCCGGTCCCGGCGCCGGCTTGCCGGTTCCGCACGGTAATAATTGTCTACGATGTTGTAGTACCCCCTCCCTCGCTGCCGGAGCAATATTGGACTTGTATTTATACGACCTTATTTTATTTCAAAATCTAATTTATATATTCAATACTCCTATAGATCATATAAATATTACCTCGGAATTTATCATGATCCAGTTATACATTTACACCATCATAAATACAGGCTTTAATTCTGATACGCTTTTCTAATATTCCGACTTGAAATATTCATTATAACTTTGATCTTCATTATTTTGGCAAAAATCTCTTCTTCTTTTCTGAAAATTTTTTATATTAGAAAGAAGGTTGTAATAAACCAGATGTCTGAATGATAAATTTGATTTTCAACCGCGCATCGAAAGCTGACTAAAGACCGATCTGTTTGATAAGGGTAATACTGTTGAAAAAATGGGGCCTTGTATGATCCTTTTCTTTATATTTTTCTGGATCTGAAGTTTCCAACAATCTATGCCGGAAAACCCGGTCGTTTACAGGAATATGAGTACTTTTAGTTGCCCGGTTGAATGTTCGCCGATTTTTTTATAACTGATTTTTCCAGTTGTAAAAATATAATTAAACCGACATATTACCACATCGCTACTGCTGATTTTATATTTAATTTAAAGTCATGCTAAAACTTCTTTCTGTATTTATACGTCCATACCAGACTGAGAAAATTGATAAAGTTATCCCGCCAAAACCAGGACAGGCAGAAATGAAAACAGATCAGAAACCAAAGGAAAGAAATGAGATGATCTCTGTGTTCACTCGCCTTTTTTATATTGCTAGAAATTTCAGAAGGAGAAAATTGATGAAAAAATATAGAAGTGAATTGGTTTTCCTTTTGATCCTGGTCGGAATATTTTTCACGACATCGCTGCCGGCCGGGGATAAGGACATCATCAGAATTGGCATCGTCGTCGACGGATCCTGGGAACAAAGCAGAGACTATCTCAATCTGATAAAAAATGAAATTATCGATCTGACCCGGGATGAATTTGATGTATCCTTCCCGGAGGATAAACAAAAAACAGGCGACTGGAATCCGAACAGGATAGCAGCCGTTGTAACTGAATTGTTGTCAGATGAGGAAGTAGATATAATAATCACGCCGGGTGTAATAGCTTCTGATGAGATTGCTCACAAAGACAGATTGAATAAGCCGGTGATTGCCCCCTTTATTCTTGATCTTCAAATGCAGAGCATGCCCTTCGCTGAAGGTGTTAGCGGCCGCACAAATCTCAGTTATATACATACGCCTTTTACCTCGCGTAATACCCTGCTGGATTTCAAAAGTGTGGTGGAATTCAAAAATATGGCCTTCCTGTTCAATGCATATTATCTTGAAAAGATACCACTCCTGGAAAAGCGGGTCAAAGAACTGGCGGAGGATGTGGGCATAAATTTATACGCTTTCGCCGTTGAACAGTCGATTGATGAAATTATCGAAAAATTTCCGGATGATATTGAAGCCGTCTATATTTCGCCTTTGCTGCATATCCCCGATAGCGAATTTGCCAAATTAATAGAGGAACTGATAAAACGGAAGTTGCCAAGTTTCTCCTTACTGGGTGTCAGTGAGGTGGAACGGGGAGTCCTGACCACTAATCGACCCGACATCTTCCCCCGAATTGCACGCAGAATCGCCTTAACAGTGCAACGAATCCTTTTAGGTGAAGAGGCCGGTGAGATCCCCGTGTACTTTTCACCAGGCGAACAAATTACGATAAACATGCGGACAGCCAGGGCAATCAATATTTACCCCAATGTGGCGGTTTTAACCGAAGCCGAATTATTAAATGAAGAGGAGACCGAAGAGCGCGGCTCGCTGGATATAATTCAGGTAATTAATGAGGCCATCTCAGTGAATCTTGATATATTGGCAAAAATGAAATACGTCTCTGCCGGATCAAGAAATATTCATATTGCCCGTTCCGAATTATTACCGCAGGTTGATATTTCTGCCCTGGGATTATTCATTGATAAAGACCGGGCAGAAGCCAGTCTCGGATCACAGCCCCAGCGTACCCTGTCAGGAACGGCAATGGCTACGCAGTTGATTTATTCTGAACCGGCATGGGCAAATTTCGCGATTCAAAAATCGATTCAGGCTTCAAGGGAATCCGAACTCGCCCAGTTGCGGCTCGATATAGCTATTGCTGCATCCACCGCCTTTTTGAATGTTTTGCGTGCACAAAATTTTGAGCGGATTCAAAAGGAAAATTTAAAAACCACAAAATCCAATCTGGAAATGGCGCGTGTCCGGGAGTCGATAGGCAGTGCCGAACCTTCAGAGGTTTACAGGTGGGAAAGTGAAATGGCAAACAATCGCAATTCGGTTATAAAAATTCTCGCTGATAGAAACATAGCCCAGATTCAATTGAACCGATTACTCAATAGAAATCTGGATGACAGAACAGAATTAGTTGAGAGTAATCCTTATACGGTAGAATTATCGAAAGCAGATAACTTTTTTATGCGATATTTGAATGATCCGCGCTACTTCGCCGCAATTCAGGATTTTCTTGTGAAAGAAGGCATAAAAAATTCTCCTGAATTGACCGCGCTTGAGCAAGCAATTGCCGCCCGTTCACGGGAGCGCACCTCGGTGAAGAACAGTTTCTGGAGCCCCACATTCGCCCTGAAGGCCGAATATACCAGCGTCCTGGCCAAATCGGGAGTAGGTAGTAATCCACCTGATTACCTACCGGCTTCCAGTGTGCAGGATGATAATTTCTGGAATATTGGCCTGAGTCTCTCCTTTCCGCTTCTGGAAGGTGGAAAAAAATTTGCCAGGCTTACACAAACCAACGATGCATTGGAACAACTTCATCTGCAGCGCCAATCGGCTGCCGAAAAAATTGAGCAACAGATTCGATCGGTTTTATATAAAGTTTATGCCTCGTTTGCATCTATCACCCAAACAAATCTTGCTGCCGAAGCAGCCGACCGGTCACTTCAGGTGGTGGTGGATGGCTATGCCCGTGGCATGGTTTCGATTCTGGATCTTCTGGATGCCCAGAATACCGCTTTGGTATCGAAACAATTAGCTTCTAATGCCGTCTACGATTTTATCATCGACCTCATGAGTCTGGAAAGATCCATCGGTAATTTTTATTTCCTTATGAGTGATTCAGAAGCGAGAACATATCTCCAGAATTTTACGTCCCATCTGAATGCATCGGGACTTCGGGATTGAGTTGCATTTGAATTTTATGAATTAAATCAGAAAAGTACCAAACGCAGCCGGAGGAAAAATGGTTATCCAAGATCATCCATACCGTATGCTGATATGCTTTTTCTTTATACCATTTTTATTCTCATGTAAGGAAGAGCAGCTGACCCGGGATGTAATCAGGCCGGTTCGAACCAAGCAGGTTTTTGCCCATGAAGGGGCAAGAATTCGTACATTTTCCGGTCTGGTAAAATCCGGGAGTGAATCCAAACTCAGTTTTAAAGTTTCTGGTACCGTGCAAAATGTGTTTATCGAAATCGGAAGTAAGGTAAAAGCCGGAGATGTACTGATAAATCTGGATCCCACAGATTATGAAATACAGGTTAAACAAGCGGAAAATGCCCGTGATCTGGCAAGAGCGGCCGAAATACAGGCAAATGCCAATTATGAACGTGTGCGGGCTCTTTATGAAAACCGAAGCGCCTCGAAAAGTGCCCTTGATGCTGCCCGTGCCGCTTATGAAGCGGCCCATGAGCAGGATAATATTGCCAAGAAACAGCGGAAACTGGCAAGGAGGAAACTGGAATACACCGAATTACAGACTCCCGTAGACGGTGCGATTTCGGAAATTTTTGTCGAGGAAAACGAAAATGTTCAACCGGGCCAACCGGTTGCAATACTTACCGCAGGTTCCGATTTTGAGGTTAAAATAGCCATCCCGGAAATACTTATTGCGAAAATCCGCGAGGGTGACGATGTGACCGTTAGACTGGACGCGGTTCCCGGGAAAAGTTTTAAGGCAAAAATAACCGAGGTGGGTATTTCCTCAACAACTTATGCAACCACTTTTCCGATCGTTGTTCGCCTGACTGAAAGCGATCCTGATATTCGACCCGGTATGGCGGCAGAGGTTTCGATCGCCTTTGCAGATACCAGTGAGCGTGAATGCTTTATTGTTCCGCCGGTATCGGTAGCTGAGGACCGACTGGGCCGTTATGTTTATGTTGTCGAACCGGTTGATTCAGGCCTCGGCCTGGTGAAGAAAAGACCGGTTGAAATCGGTGAACTTCGATCGGATGGGCTTGAAATTTTTCGTGGACTCAGTGATGGTGAATTTGTCGTCACAGCCGGGGTATCGAAAATTCAGGACAGCCTGATTGTCCAGTTTAATCTACCGGAGGAACCCAGATGAATATCACCAGACTTGCGATTGAAAAAAATCGTATAACCATCGCTGCCATGGTGATTATTTTTCTCGGAGGTATTACTGCTTATCAGAACATACCGAGAGATCGGGAAGCGAATTTCGTAATTCGCTGGGCCCTGATTACAACCGATTTTCCCGGGGCAAGCCCGGAACGAATTGAAATGTTAATTTCAGATCCCATCGAGAAGGTCGTCCAGGAAACACCGGAATTGGATTTTGTACAGAGTACGTCGGTGATCGGTTATTCCAGCGTATTCGTCCGGCTTAAGGATAAATATACGGATACCCAGCCCATTTGGGACGACCTGGAAAGACGTCTGGATGACATCAGGGGCAGCCTGCCGTCCGGCATCAGCGGACCAACCCTGACCTACGACTTTGATCAGACCTATGGCATTCAGATCGCCGTTTTGGGCGAAGGCTATTCCTATGCCGAGTTAAAAGGTGTGGCCGATGAGGTGCGGGATGAAATCCTGCATTTACCCGACGTTGCCGAAGTGCTGATAACTTCTGAACGAAAGGAACGAATTTTCGCCGAATTTAACAACGCCCGATTGGCCGAACTGGGCATCTCGCCTCAGTTCATCATCAACTACGCCCGCGAGAGAAACATTATCGCACCGGGAGGTAAGATAAATGTCGGCGGCGAGAAAATCGTTTTAGAGCCGACCGGTAATTTTCAGACCCTTGATGAACTGCGCTCAACACTCATCGTACTGCCCGGAAGCAATGATGTGATTGCCCTGCAGGATATTTTCGATATTAATCTTGGCTATGAAGATCCACCGGCGGCAATCATGCACTATAACGGCGAACCGTGTCTGGGCCTGGCGGTTTCGATGCGCAAAGGTGGCAATCTGTCGGTACTTGGTGATAACATTCAATTACTCCTGACTGAGCTGGAAGCACACTATCCCATTGGTGTTGAATTTAATACCTATTATTTTCAGCCGGAGGCCGTGGATCGCTCGGTCAGCGAATTTGTCAATAACATTTTACAGGCGATAGTTATCGTGATGGTGGTTATGATGATCAGCTTAGGTCTGCGCACCGGCCTGCTGGTTTCCACCCTGATCCCCATGGTCATGCTGATGAGTATTCTTATCATGGATGCCTTTGGCATAGTTCTGCACATGGTTTCACTGGGCGCACTAATCATTTCTTTAGGCATGCTGGTTGATAATGCCATTGTGCTTGCTGAATCGATCTCGTTCCAGATCGATGCAGGGAAAAAACCGATCGATGCCGCCATTGATTCGGCCACAGAATTGCGGATACCGTTGCTGGTGGCATCTCTGACCACCTGTGCCGCTTTTTTCCCGATCTACATTGCCGACTCCCTGGTAGCGGAATATTGCAAAAATCTCTTTATCGTGACTTCCATCGCCCTGCTGTCTTCATGGGTTCTGGCCATGACCATGATGCCGATGCTCTGTGCCAAATACCTGAAGCCGAGGGACATGAAGACACAAAAAAGCGAGAGTTTTAATTCACGGTTTTATGTCATATACCGCAGGGTTTTAATGATCTCACTGCATCACCGGTTGGCAGCCGTAATAATTGTAGTGGTGATCTTTTTTGCTGTCATATCGCTATTCTCACTGATTC